>ENA-ORBV01000212-ORBV01000212.1-microbial-mat-metagenome-genome-assembly--contig:-NODE-212-length-128001-cov-67.290118_pt1 | contig 128001 bp, 135 predicted proteins | sample MGYA00237777_ERZ505514 | MGnify/ENA primary metagenome ERZ505514 (study PRJEB26160, sample SAMN06269048) | microbial mat metagenome | isolation source: Oligotrophic lake microbial mat | place...
TTTTCAAGCAGAAGACGGCATACGAGATTCGCCTTAGTCTCGTGGGCTCGGAGATGTGTATAAGAGACAGTTCTGGAACAAGGCGTTCGCGAGCGGCGCCATGGCGCACTATGGCGCGCAAGGCCGCACCTATACGCCCACGAAACTCGTCCTCTTCAGCGGCCAGACCGGCACCCAATGCGGCACCGGCACCGCTGCGGTCGGCCCGTTCTACTGCCCCGCAGACCGGCAGGTTTACATCGACACCGACTTCTTCAAGGTCATGAACGACAAGCTCGGCGCATCGGGCGATTTCGCCGAAGCGTACGTCGTGGCGCACGAAGTCGGCCACCATGTGCAGACGATCACCGGCATTTCCGAAACCATCCAGCGCATGAAGGCGCAGGGCGGCGAGCGGGAGTCGAACGCGCTGCAGGTCCGCATGGAATTGCAGGCCGACTGCTTCGCGGGCGCTTGGGGCAAATATCTGAGCGAACAGCGAACAGCGCAGGGGCAGTCGCGCATCGAGGCGGGCGACTTCGACGAAGCCATGACCGCCGCGAACGCCATCGGCGACGACACGCTGCAGAAGCAGTCGCGCGGCTATGTGCAGCCTGACAGCTTCCAGCACGGCACTTCGGAGCAGCGCAAACGCTGGTTCGATCGCGGCTTCACCACGGGCGATCCCGTGCAGTGCGACACGCTGAACACGAACGCACTCTAGGTGCGGCGATCAGCGGTGTGACGGGCGTGACTTCGCGCCGGACTCTCGTCATGACGCGCACATGAGCATCTGTGGGATCGATGAAGCGGGTCGCGGGCCGCTGGCGGGGCCGGTGGTCGCAGCGGCGGTCATCATGCCCGTGCGCCGCCGCCCGAAAGGCCTCGCGGATTCCAAGCAGATCGACGAACCCGCCCGCGAAGCGCTCTTCGCGGAGATCATGGCGCACGGCATCATCGGCGTCGGCGTGGCGACATCCGCGGAGATCGACAGCCTCAACATCCGCCAGGCGACGCTGCTGGCCATGTGCCGTGCGGTCGCAGCACTTTCGGTGCCGCCGACGGCCGCACTGGTGGACGGCAACGATCCGCCCGAACTCGACTGCCCCGTGGAAGCGATCATCGACGGCGACGCCTACGTCCCGCTGATCGGCGCTGCGTCCATCATCGCCAAGGTCACGCGCGACCGCATGATGGTGGAGGCCTGTGCGCGCTATCCCGGCTACGGCTTCGCGCGGCACAAGGGCTACGGCGTGCCAGAGCACAAGGCGGCGCTGGAAACGCTAGGCCCCTGCGCGATCCATCGCATGACGTTCAAGCCGGTGGCGCTGGCTGTACGCCGCTGAGTCATCTCGCCGCGTTGTGGATATTTCGGCGCCGCACCGATATCCACCTGTGAATCCTTTGTTTACGCTGTCCGGCCTAACTGCCCTCTTTGCCCGGACACACACCTCACATGCGCCGCAAAACGCAGACGCCGACCCCGACCGACCGCATCATCGCGGGCGATTGCGTCGAGGCCATGAACGCCCTGCCGGCCGGCTGCGCGGACCTCGTCTTCGCCGATCCGCCCTACAACCTGCAGCTCGGCGGGGATCTCACGCGGCCGGATCAGTCGAAGGTCGACGGCGTCGACGACGCCTGGGACAAGTTTTCCGATTTCGAGACCTATGACCGCTTCACGCGCGCCTGGCTCACCGCCGCGCGTCATGCGCTGAAGCCCGATGGCAGCCTATGGGTGATCGGCAGCTATCACAACATCTTCCGCGTCGGCGCGATCCTGCAGGATCTCGGTTTCTGGGTGCTCAACGACATCGTCTGGCGCAAGACGAACCCGATGCCGAACTTCAAGGGCACGCGTTTCACCAACGCGCACGAAACGCTGATCTGGGCGGCGAAATCCCAGAAGTCGAAATACACCTTCCACTATGACGCGATGAAGATGCTCAACGACGACCTGCAGATGCGCAGCGACTGGACGCTGCCGCTGTGCACGGGTCACGAGCGCCTCAAGGGCGACGACGGCAAGAAAGTGCATCCGACGCAAAAGCCCGAAGCGCTGCTGCACCGTGTGCTGCTCGCCACGACCAATCCGGGCGATCTCGTCATCGATCCATTCTTCGGCACCGGCACGACGGGCGCCGCCGCAAAGCGTCTCGGGCGTCATTTCATCGGCATGGAACGCGACGAAACCTACATCAAGGCCGCGACCGAACGCCTGAAGATGATCGCCCCCGGCGCGCCGGAAGATCTCAACGTCACCCGCTCCAAGAAGGAAGAACCGCGCGTGCCCTTCGGCCAGGTGGTGGAAGCGGGCTTCATCCGCCCCGGCGACACGCTCGTGTCACCGGACGGCAAGCGCCGCGCGCGCGTGCGCCCAGACGGCTCGCTGCTGTTCGGCGACCTCACCGGCTCGATCCACCGCATGGGCGCCGCCGCCATGGGCGCCACCGCGTGCAACGGCTGGACCTACTGGCACATAGAGACCGACAGCGGACGCGCGCCGATCGATCTCTTCCGTCGGGAAATTCGGCTGACGCTTTAGAGCGTGAGGCGCCCGCCTGTGTCCTACGCCCTGCGCGCACGCCTCTTCGTTGGGGCGGTCCTTGTGATCGCCGGGACGACTTTGCTCGCGATGACGCTTGGCGTGATCGCTGTGCCCGCAGACAGCTGGGAGGCGCCGCTGTGGATCGCGGCGTTGTGCGGCAGCGCCTTCGTGCTCGGCGGCGGCGCCATCGCCACTGCGTCTGAAGCCGGCGAACCGGTACGCCCATTCCTCGTGCGCCTCGCACATCACGTGAGCGCCCTCGCCTTCATCGCCGTCATCGGCGTCGTGATGGCGTGGGTCGCCTTTGGACCGGGACCGCGTGACTTCGAAGGTCAGACGTCCTTCTTCGGCGTGTGGCGGAGCGACAATGACAGCGAGGCGGGCGGGCGGTTTGGCTTCGGCGCCATCGCGCTGCTCAGTGCGGTGATTTTTGTCGGCGCCGGCGTGCGCGCATGGCGCGACCTGTCGACGGATTGACGCCGCTACTCGTCGATAAACTCGATCCCCGCGATCCCCTCGTCCTGCCAGACGACGCGGGCGCGTTTGTGCAGTTTCATCATCGGCTCGATGATGATGATCTGCGCCGGCAGCGTTGCGCGGGTGTGGAATTCGATGCGCGCGCCGGTGGCGCTGACGTCCTTCATGGCCACGTTCTGACGGGCGCCGCCGCTGGTGATCATCGTGGCTGTGCGGAAGAGCGACTGGCGTTCGGCGCGATCCTGCTTGCGCACGGACTTCGCGACGGAGGCCGCAGGCGCGGCAGCAGAAGTGAACGAGGCGGCTGACTCTGTTGTGGCGGGCGTCGGACGCGGATCGGCGATCTGGCGCATGCGCTCAGCGAGCACGTCACGTCCTGATGCCGCCTTGCGACCGAACATAGCCCTCACATCCGCAAAACGCGGCCCACCCGGATGCAGACTATGGTGATGGCGCATTAAGGAAGCGTGAGCGAATTTTGCCCGACAAGCGTTGGAAAATTGATAAAAAGTTCCATTTTTGCGATTGCGGGCCTCACGTACCCGTGAAAATCGCGGGCCGCTTCTCGAGGAAGGACGCGACGCCCTCGCGGTGATCGTTCGACTTGAAGCAGGCCGCCATCGCGTCGACGTGGGCGGCCATGTGTTCCGACACGTCCCGCTCCATGCCGCGCCAGACAAGCTGCTTCATTCGCCTGAGCGAGAACGGCGAGGATTTCAGGTAGAGGTGCGCCTCCGCCATGGCCGTCTCCATCAGCGCTTCGGGCTTCACGAGCTGGTTGGCGTAGCCGATGGCGTGCTCCTCCGGCGCTTCGAGAAACGCCCCAGAGTAGAGCAGGCGCAACGCTCGCGACGGCCCGATCAGGCGCGGCAGGATCCACGAGCCCGCGCCGGTGTCCGGCACGAGACCGCGGTGCGCGAAGTTCCATGCGAACCGCGCGCGGTCGGTGACGATGCGCACGTCGCACTGACTGGAGAACTCCGCCCCCATGCCCACGGCGAACCCGTCGATGGCGCCGATGACCGGCTTGGGGCAGGACACGATGGGCCACCACTTGTGCTCTTCGTGCGCCCCCCCGCGCACGCCGCGCGTCTCGCCCGGAATGGTGGCGAGGTCGGCGAGGTCGGTGCCGGCGCAGAACGTGCCGCCCGCCCCGGTCACGATCACCACCCGCACGCGGTCGTCCTCGCCCAGCCGGCCGACGGTTTCCGTGAAAGCCGCCAGCATGGCGTAGGTCATGGCGTTGCGCTTTTCCGCGCGGTCGATGGTGAGGACGGCGACGCCGTCGGCGTCGATCTCTGCGCGGATATGGTGTGCGGTCATGGTTTGCCCCGGTTTTTCAGGTAGAAGGCTCTGGAACCAACCTCAAAGGTAAAACATGCGCTTCGAGATCACGCCCCTGCCGGACGGCCTTTCCGTGAAAGGGCGCGGCGCCTGGAAGGCGGTCAACAAGAAACTCGCCAAACACGCGAGTAATCCCGACGAAGCGCGGATCAAATGCACCGACGACATCGTCGAAATTCGCGGGCTGCCGGAAGAAGAGCTCGCGGCGATCCGGACGAGCCTGGCGGAGAAGGACTAGCCCAGCACTCACGGCGCAGGAGCAAATCCCTCGACGATGAAGATGCGCGAGGTCGCGTTGCGCGTGCGCAGGGGCAAGATCGCCTGGTAGGCGGAAGAGTCATAGAATATCTGCGCCGCCGCGTAGCTCTCGAACTCCAGCACCACGACGCGGCCCGAGGGCGCTGCGCCTTCCTTGGGTGTCGTCTGCCCGCCGCGCACGAGATAGCGCCCGCCGAAACGCGCCACCATGGGGCCGACCGCCGCCTTGTAGGCCTCATATGCGGCCGGGTCCGTCACGCTGATTTCGGCGATGATGTAGCCCTTCTCTGCGGGCGGCGGCGCGACGGCGCCCTGCGTCGCACAAGCTGCCAGAGCGCACGCAGCGAGCGCGCCGGACAGCGTCTTCACCAACGCGCGTCGCATCAACCGACGCGCACCTTCATTTCCTCGTAGCCCTTCACGAAGGCGCTCGGCACGCGGCGCGGCTCCTCGACGACTTCGATCTTGCCGAAGCGCTTGAGGATTTCCTCCCACACGATTTTCAGCTGCATTTCCGCAAGGCGGTTGCCCACGCAGCGATGGATGCCGAAGCCGAAGGAGAGGTGACGGCGCGCGTTGGCGCGGTCGATGATGAGTTCGTTCGGGTTCTCGATCACCTCTTCGTCGCGGTTGCCCGAGACGTACCACATGACGACCTTGTCGCCCTTCTTGATCGTCTTGCCGCGCAGTTCGCTGTCGGCGATGGCCGTCCGGCGCATATGCGCGAGCGGCGTCTGCCAGCGGATGATCTCTGACACCATGTTCGGGATCAGCGAGGGCTTCGCCAGCAGCTTGTCGTATTCCTTCGGGAACTTGTTGAGCGCGTAGAGCCCGCCGGTGATCGAATTGCGCGTGGTGTCGTTGCCGCCGACGATGAGCAGGATGATGTTGCCGAGGTATTCCATCGGCGGCATGTCGCGCGTGGCTTCGCCGTGCGCGAGCATGGAGATGAGATCGTTGCCGGGCTCGGCATTGACCCGCTCGTTCCAGAGGCGCGTGAAATACTCTAGGCATTCCAGCAATTCAGCGCGCCGCTGCTCTTCCGTTTCCACAACGCCGCCCGGCATCGGGATCGCCGTCGAAATATCGGACCAGCGCGTCAGCTTGCGGCGATCCTCCCACGGGAAATCAAACAGCGTCGCCAGCATCTGCGTGGTCAGTTCGATGGAGATCGCATCCACCCAGTCGAACACTTCGCCGCGCGGCACGGCGTCGAGCAGCTGGCCTGCCCGTTCGCGGATCGTGGATTCAAGCCGCGCGAGGTTTTCCGGCGCCACGATCGGCGAGGCGACCTTGCGCTGCGCGTCATGCTTGGGCGGATCCATCGCGATGAACATCGGCAGGATGAAATCCGAATCCATGTCGCGAATTGTGATGCCGCCGAGATGGGCGTCCGACGAGAACACCTGGTGGTTGGTGTCCACCGCCATGATGTCGTTGTACTTGGTGATCGACCAGTACGGCCCGAACTCGCTGTCGGGGCAGTAGTGGACGGGGTCTTCCTTCCGCAGGCGCTCGAAGTAGGGCCAGAATGAATCCGTGCGGAAGAGCTCGGGATCGGCGACGTTGAACTGGTCCAGCGGGATCGACCAGGGATCGACGCCCTTGCCATGCATGCCGTCACTCATCGCGCTCTCCCATGAAACCATCTGGCTGACGCTGGCGTCATCTTTTGGCTGAGCATCGCGCCGGAACGGCTTCCGCGCAAGCGGGATTCACCTCCGTCCGAACAGCTTTTCGATGTCGGCGAGCTTGAGTTCGACGTAGGTCGGGCGCCCGTGGTTGCACTGCCCGGAATGGGGCGTGGCCTCCATCTGGCGCAGGAGCGCGTTCATTTCCTCGCCGGTAAGCCGGCGTCCTGCGCGCACCGAGCCCCGGCACGCCATCGACGAACACACCTCTTCCAGCCGCTCCTTCAGCGCGTGCGCGGCGCCGAGTTCGGCGATGTCGTCGGCGAGATCGCGCAGCAATCCCTTCGCATCCACCTGCCCCAGCAAAGCCGGCGTTTCGCGCACCGCCAGCGCGCCGACGCCGAACGGCTCGATCACGAGGCCAAGTTCGGCGAGTTCGTCGGCGCGCGCCAGCAGCAGCTCGATTTCCGCAGGATCGAGATCGACGATGTCGGGAATGAGCAGCGCCTGCCGCTTCACGCCGCCGTTCGACAGCGCGCCCTTCATGCGCTCATAGACAAGCCGCTCGTGCGCGGCATGCTGGTCGACGATGACGAGGCCGTCGGCGGTCTGCGCGACGATGTAGGTCTCGTGGACCTGTGCCCGCGCCGCGCCCAATGGAAACGCGGTAGCCGGGAGCGCCGGCGTCCCGCCGGCATCGCCGCCAAACCCATCCACAACGTATGCCGGCGAGACGCCGGCGCTCCCGGCCATCTCCACCCGGCCGCTCGGCCACGAAAAGTCCGGCGCGACGGATTGCTCTGCAACACCCCACGCTCTGAGCGAACCCTGGCTCGGCGGCGCATACCCGCCATAGCCCGGCTTGAACGCGCCGAGCGCTGCGCCCGCCACCGTCGTCGAGGCGCGATGCCCTGCGCCTGCGAGCGCGTGCGTCAGCGCGCCGATGATGAGCCCGCGCATCTGCCCCGCATCGCGGAAACGCACTTCGGTCTTCGCCGGATGGACGTTCACGTCCACTTCCTCCGGCGGCAGATCGATGAACAGCGCCACGACCGGATGGCGATCGCGCGCCAGCAGATCCTGATAGGCCGCCCGCACCGCGCCGATGATGAGCTTGTCCTTCACCGGACGGCCGTTGACGAAAAGATGCTGATGCTCGCGCGTGCCGCGATGAAGCGTCGGCAGCCCCGCAAAGCCGGTGAGCCGCGCGTTGCCGCGTAGTTGGTCCAGCTCCAGCGAATTCGGCGCGAAGTCCGAACCGAGAAGCGCCGCGAGACGACGACGTCGTCCTTCGAACGTCGCATCCTCTTCCTGCGCGAGACGCAAGCTCGTGCGCCCGTCATGCTCCAGCGTAAACGCCACGTCCGCGCGCGCCATCGCGAGGCGCTTCACCACGTCGGTGATTGCCATCATTTCCGACCGCTCGGACTTCATGAACTTGAGACGCGCAGGCGTTGCATAGAAGAGATCGCGCACTTCCACCCGCGCACCGTGCGGACGCGCGAACGAGGCGGGCCGCAGCGGCGCCATGACCCCGCCTTCCACCGCAATCTCGAACGCATCGCGCGCGCCCTTTGCCCGCGAGGTGATCGCGAGCCGCGCCACCGCGCCGATGGACGGCAGCGCCTCGCCGCGAAACCCCATCGTCGAGATGTTCAGGAGATCGACCGCGCCGTCGGCTTCGGCGACGAGCTTCGACGTCGCGTGACGTTCGACGGCCACCGGCAGTTCGTCGGCGGGAATCCCCGAACCGTCGTCCTCGATGACTATCGCCGACAACCCGCCCCGCTCGATGGCGATCCGCACCCGCGTCGCGCCCGCATCGAGCGCGTTCTCTACCAGCTCCTTCACGGCGGCGGCGGGCCGCTCCACCACCTCGCCGGCGGCGATGCGGTTCACGGCTTCAGGGGGCAGACGGCGGATGGGCATTAAGTCGGCAGGGTAGCATGGACGGCGCGCCGCCGCCGAAACAGGAGCGCGGGCCTTTGGCCCGCACTCCAACTCGCGCAGAGCAAGAATGTTACGGAAATGTAGGGGGATCACGGAGTCCTCCGTCCCTCGCTTTGAGGACCGCCGGCGCCTCGCCGGCAAAGCGGCTTCCCTTGGCGCACATGGATGCCGGCGAGGGCGCCGGCGGTCCTGTGCAGAAAAATCATCAAAACAATCCGACCGGGTGCGAACCCCAAGGACACTCCTCCCACGTCGCGTCCGGATGGTCCGGTCGCCGCGAAGAGGAGAGCACCAGATGCAAGTCGTTCGACCGCTACGTCACCGCCGCGCCGCCTACGCGACCGCCGCGCGCGAACTGCACCTGTGGCTGCTCCAGGTATTGGCGTGGGTCGCAACCCGCGTGCGCCTGCCGCGCATCCTGCGGCTGGACTTTCAGGACGAAGTCCGCAAAGCGCGCCGCGACATCCGCGTCCTGATCTTCCTCGGCATGTGCTCGCGCATGACGTTTCGAAAAGATCGACCGAAATTCACGCGAAGGCCGCACGGCATTGCAGGTTACCAACGCAGGCGCGCGCGCCTTCTGCGCATCTACACGCGCGGGATTCCATTGCGCACGCTCCGCAACATGCGCGATGCGCTCGCGAATTTCGACAAAGTGGTGAAGTGCGCCATCGCGCGTTTGCCCAAGCTCGGAGTCGCGCCCGGCGCTGTCGTCACGGTTGTGGATGTGACGATTGCTCTGAGCACGAGCGCTCTCGCACCTGCCGCCGAAGCTGCAGATACGTCATGACCAGTCATGCCGGACCGCGCAGCTCCCGGTGCGCATACCCATGTTCACACCACGCGAGATTCTTCGGAGTCTGGCGCCGCGACCGCATGCGCAGCAGGAGCTGCGCAGTCCGGCATGTCTACCGGCGCTCTATGCCCCCGCCGCAAATTCACGGATGCTTCCACCATGACAGACCTGCTCGAAGGCCTCTTCCGACTCATCGGCGAAATCCTGAAGCTGCTCTGGCTGCCGATGATCGTCGTGATGCTGATTTCGGTCGTGGCGACGCCGGCCTTGCGCCATCTGCCGATCCGCGCCGAACTTCGCCAGCCGTTGCAGCGCTTCTTCCGCATTGCAGCCTTCGCCTCGACGGCGCTCGTGCTGCTTGCATTCGTGCTTCTGTTTGGAAGTCTCTGGCTGATCGGAAAACAAAATCCTGCGCCGCCGGCCTAGAAGCCGGCGTCGACACGGCCGCCCAAGGATCCAGCCCTCAGCTGAGGCTGGCGAACTGCATGGCCTGCGCGCTGACGACCATCATGGCCCCGAACCCGACCGCGAGGGTCAGGACGACCATGCTGACAGCCATGACGCATTCGCCAAATACGCGAATTCTTTTCACGGGTCGCTCCTCCGGCCGCCATCCCTCTGACGGGGACGGTCATTCCTTGGACAGAAGCATGATCCGGGCCGCGGGGTGCGTCAAGCCGCCGCGCCCGTTTGGGACGCCCTATTCGGCCGGATGGTGGACTGCGGGATCGCTTTCGCGGGTCGAGAAGCGGCCGAAGAAGGGTTTGATGACCCGTTCGAACCGGTCGACCAGGACGAAGACCGCCGGGACGAAGACGAGCGAGAGCAGCGTCGAGAGCATCAGCCCGCCGATCACCGCCACGCCCATGCCCTGGCGCAGCGCCCCGTCGACGCCCCAGCCCGCCGCCGCCGGGATCATCCCCGCCGACATGGCGATGGTGGTCATCACAATCGGACGCGAACGTTTCTCGCCGGCTTCAAGGAGCGCCGCGTTCCGCGACTTGCCGAGGCGGATCTGCTCGATCGCGAAATCGACGAGCAGGATCGAGTTCTTCGTCACGATGCCCATGAGCATCAGGAAGCCGATGAAGACAAAGAGCGACAGCGGCTGCCCGAAAATCATCAGTCCGAGAAAGGCGCCGCCGATGGAAAGCGGCAGAGCGGTCATGATCGTGAAGGGCTGGAAGAAGTCGCGGAAGAGCAGCACCAGCACGCCGTAGATGAGGAGGATCCCCCACAGCATCGCATTGCCGAACGCGCCGACCGTCTCGGCCATTTCCTCGGTGTCGCCGGCGGGAAGAAGCGCGACGCCTGCCGGCGGCTTCGACGCCTCGGGTAGCTCCATCACCTTCTTCAGCGCAAAGCCGATTTCGCCCTGCACGACGTTGGCCGACACCGTGACCTTGCGCTGGCGGTCGCGCCTTTCGACGGACGCTTCGCCTGAACCGAAGCTCACATCGGCGACGGCGTCGAGACGCACGCTCTCGCCGTTCGCCGTGGGCACGCGCAGCGCACGCACGGTGTCGAGATTTTGCCGCGAGTCGGGACGCAGCAGGACGCGGATCGGAATCTGGCGGTCGGGCAGCGTGAACTTGGGCAGGTTCTGGTCGACGTCGCCACCGGTCGCGATACGCACGGCGTTCGCGAGCGTCGCTGCGGAAATACCCATCCGGGCCGCTTCATCGGTGCGCGGGCGAATCTGGATTTCCGGTCGCACGAAACTCGCCGACGACTTCACGTCCGCCATTTCCGGCATCGCGCGCATCTTGGAAACAAGCGCCTCCGACGCGATGCGCAGAGCTTCCGGATCCTGGCCCACATACTCGACGGTGATGTCGGAGCCGCGCCCGCCGCCCTGGAACTGGAGGAACGACATCCGCACGTCGGCGATGTCCTTCAGCAGCGGTCGCAACTCGCGCTCGACTTCGTTGGACGAACGATTGCGCGCTTCACGCTCGACGAGCTGGATATTGAGGGACCCCTCGCTCACGCCGCCGTCCGTGCCGGACGCAGTGACGTACACGCCCTTCACTTCCTCGACAGTGCGCACGCGCGTTGCAATCGCCGAGAGTTTGCGGTCGGCGTCTGCGAGCGGCGTGCCCGGCGGGAATTCGACGTTCATCGAGATCGTGCCGTTATCGAGACGCGGAATGAACGTCATTGGTACGAGACCGAGAACGACAGGGACCAGCGACAGCACAAAGACACCAAGCCCCATCGCCGCCGCGATGAACGGACGCCGGATCGACCAGCCGAGCGCCTTCAGATACGTTTTCGTCAGCGTGCCCGGCGGGCGCTCCTCGTGGCCGCCCTTCATGAAGAAAGCGGCCATCATCGGCGTGATCAATCGCGCGACAAGCAAGGAGAAGAACACGGCGAACGCCACCGTGATGCCGAACTCCTTGAAGAACTTGCCGTTGACGCCGGTCATGAAGCTGACCGGCAGGAAGACCACGATGATCGTTGCGGAGGTGGCGACGACCGCGAGGCCGATTTCGTCCGCCGCTTCGAGCGACGCCTGGTATGCGCTCTTGCCCATGCGGATGTGGCGCACGATGTTCTCGATCTCCACGATCGCATCGTCGACCAGCACCCCCGCCACGAGGCTGAGCGCGATCAGCGTGATCATGTTGAGCGTGAAGCCCAACGGTTCGATCGCCGCGAACGTCGGAATGATCGCCAGCGGAATGGCGACGGCCGCAATCAGCGTCGCGCGCCAGTCACGCAGGATAAGCAGCACCACGAGCACCGCCAGCAGCGCGCCCTCAAGCAGCGCCGCGATCGAGGACTTGTGCATGCCCTTGATGAAATTGACCGGCGTGCCGAGCAGGCGGAAATTGAGACCGGCGTTGGTCTCCTTCATTTTGTCGAGCCGCGCGACGACAGCATCGAACACGGCCACGTCGCTAGTGCCCTTGGCGCGCTGAAGCAGGAAGCCGATGACGGGTTGGCCGTTGTATCGGGAGATGGATGCAAGCTCGCTCGATGCGTCCGTCACCGTGCCGAGCGTATCGAGGCGGACCGAGCGCCCGTCCGGCAGAACGATGAGGCTGTCGGCGAGGCCTTCCACCGACGCTGCGGCGCCAAGCGTACGGATCGACTGCGCCTGCCCGCCCACTTCAGCGCGGCCGCCGGGAAGATCGGCGTTCTGGGACCGGAGCTGCGAACTGATGCTCGACGCCGTGATGCCAAGCGCGATGAGCTTTTCAGGATCGAGTTCGACGCGGATCTCGCGGTCGACGCCGCCCAGACGACGGATGGCGCTCACGCCCTTCACCGCAAGCAACTCGCGCGACATCTCGTTGTCGATAAACCAGGAAAGATCGCGGTCGGACTTACCCGGCCATTCGGCGGCGAAATACGCGATCGGTTCGGCAGCCGTATCCTGCCGCTCGAGAATAGGTTCCTCAACGTCGGCCGGCAGATCGGTGCGGATGCGGTCCATGCGGTCGCGCGCGGACTCCACGGCCCGCGAGAGATCGGCGTCGCTCTGCAACTCAACGATGGTGGTGGACACGCTGGGCGAGACGTTCGACGTGATGCGCTTGACGCCCTCAACGTCGGTGAGCGCCGCCTCCACCTTCTGCGTGATCTGGGTTTCCATCTCCGTCGGCGCAGCGCCGGCCTGCGTCACCGTCACAGTGAACACCGGAAACTCGATGTTCGGGATCTGGTTGATCGGCAGGCGATTGTACGCCGTGACGCCGGCGAACATCAGCGCGAGGAAAAGCACGATCGGCGGGATCGGGTTCTTGATCGCGCCGGCAGAGATATTAAGGGCCATCAGGTCGGTCCGGTCATCTGGTGTGGTGTGGCGTCAACCGCCGGAGCGGCCGCGCAAGCCCTCTTGCTTCGGCGGTGCGGCATCAGCGGTCGCGGCGGCCTTGACGGGTGTGATCGCATCGCCGTCCTGCAGGAAGGCTGCGCCGCCGGCGACGATCGTCTGCCCAGCCGTGAGACCGCTTTCGATGGCTATGAAATCGTTGGCCCGCGCGCCGAGCGTCACCGGCGTGCGCTTCACGCGATTGTTCTCGGCCACGACGAACACGAAGGACTTGCGATCCTCGAACGCCACCGCCGTCTGCGGCGCGGCGATCATGTTTCGTGGCGGCAACTCCGCTTCGCCACGCAAGAACATACCGGCGCGGAGTTTCGGATCGACGGGAAGATCGAACACCGCTTCCCCCGTGCGCGTTTGCGAGTTGATCGCCGCAGGAATGCGGCGCAGGCGCGCCGTGATGGCGGTGCCGTCTACGAGATTGAATATGGCGCTCTGGCCGGGGCGCATGACGAGCATGTCCGCCTCGCCGATTTCCGCGCCGACTTCGAGCGCGTTGCCGCCGACGATGCGGAAGAGCGGCTGCCCGTCCACGAGCCGGCCGACTTCGGCGGTGCGCTCGATAACAAGGCCCGCGTTCGGTGCGCGGATGTAGCCGCCTTCGAGACGCGCGTTCACCTCGGCAAGCTGAGCCTGTGCTGCAGCGAGACGCGCATCGGCGGCCTTGGCAGCGGAGCGACGCGCTTCGATGGCTTCGGTGGACAGCGCGCCGGAGTCGCGGATCGACTCCGCCCGACGCAGTTCATCGGCAGCGCGCACCTGCGCAGCGCGCGCCTCAGCGACGGAGGCCTGCGCCGCACTGGTCTGCGCATTGGCGACACGCGTATCGAGTCGCGCGAGAGGCTGCCCCTCACGCACCATCGCGCCTTCATCGACCAGCAGCGCGGTGATGCGCACGCCCGTCACCGGAGCGAAGACGCGGACGTCGACCTTCGGTCGGGCTTCGCCGGAGAGCGAGAGCCGCTTGGCGAAGGGCTGTTCGGAGACGGTCATCACCGTGACGCTCTGCGCCGCCGCCGCTTCCTTCTTTTCTTCGTGACCGCCGCCATGGCTCAGGAAGAACACCGCCGCCAGCGCGACAAGAATCCCAGCGGCCCCGCCCCACACGACCCACGGGCTGGTCTCGTTGGTCTGGTGCGGTGCGACATCGTCGCCTTCGCCGTGCGGATGTTCGGTCGTCATATGGTCAGCTCGATCCTGCGCCGTGCGGTAATCGTTAACACCGTTCCAACTTCTCGGGCGTATGCGGAATGGGCGCAAGGGTTTGCGGACTTGTCACAAACCTGTTGCGCGCCAAGGGCATGCGTCGAGATCGAATCGGAACCTGCGGAGTGACCGTGCACACGAAACCCTTTCTTATGGTTACCGTCGGCGCCCTTGCGCTGACCGCGTGCTCCACCATGCCGCGCCGCGAAGCGACCGCCCCGACCCTGCCGTCCGCATGGACGGACGTCGAGACCACGCAGAACGAAGCTGCGCTCACGGACTGGTGGAAGGGTTTTAACGATCGTGCCCTCGACGGCCTCATCGCCGAAGGGCTCGCCAACGGCCCGAGCATTCGACTCGCGGCACTGCGCATCAAGGAAGCGCGTGCACTTTCGCGCCAGACACTGGGCGACTTCCTCCCCGAGATCAGCGGCCAGGTCGGCGGACAATACACCCGCGCCATCGACGGCCCTCAACTCACCGGCTCCTTCCAGTCCTTCGTCGCCGGCGGCGGAACAGGAACCGTGGTGCGAGAGTCCGAACAGTTCATTGGCTCCTACGGCCCACAACTGTCGTGGGAGATCCCGCTCTTCGGCCGCGTCGAAGCGTCTGCCATTGGCTCGCGCGCCAACACGCGCCTCGCCGTGGAAGACCTGCGCGGCGTGCGCGTGGCCCTCGCCGGCGACGTTGCGCAGGCCTACGTTGATTATCGCGCCGGTCAGCAGCGGGTAGCCGCGCTGCAGGAAGCCGTCGCGCTCTCGAAGCAGCTCGCCGACATCGTGCAGATCGGCGCCGACGCGGGTTTCTCGGCGCCGGCTGACGCCGCCGATGCGCGGCGCCTTGCCGAGTCCACCCGTGCGCAACTGCCGGACGTCGTGCTCGCCGCCCGTCAGGCTGCTGCGCGTCTCGCCGTGTTGCGTGGCCGTGCGCCCGGGACGGAGCCCGAGAGCGTGCTCGCATCGCTCAACACCGTTGCCCCCGTACCGTCCTATCCTCTCAGCATATCTCCAGCTGCGCCGGCCGATCTTCTGCGTTTGCGGCCCGACATCGCGCAGGCGGAAGCGCGCACGCTCGTCGCCGCCGCCACGCTCGGCGTTGCGCGCGCTGACCTGCTGCCGCAAATCCGTCTCACCGGCAGCATCGACGTCACCGACAACATAGTCGGCTCCGGCGTGCCCGAACGCCTCGTGCAGGGACAGCTTGGTCCGGGCATTTCCATTCCCCTGCTCGATTGGGGACGACGCTGGGCGGCGACGAAGGTGCGCGACGCGCAGTTCGAGCAGGCGCTTGTGAACTACCAGTCCGCCGTGACGAACGCCGTGAGCGAAGCCTCGCTCGCGCTTGCTTCACTCGCACAGGGACAGGAACGCCTGGATGCCGCGCGCAAGGCCGAAACCGCCGCGGAAGCGACCGCCCGTGGCGTGCGCGCCTCGTATGGCGCCGGCATCGCCAACCTGTCCGACCGCCTGCGCGCCGAGCAACAACTGATCGATGCACGCGTCACACGCATCAGCGCGGAACAGTCTCAGGCAAGCGCGGCGATCCAAGTGTACCGCGCCTTCGGCGGCGGCCCGCCTCCGCTGAGCCGCAAAGAGGAGCTTTCGCTGGCCACAAGCACGCTGCGCGGGCGCCAGGCCAACGAGTAGTTGCGCGCCTAGTCGCCTTCGCTGAACTTGTCCGCGACGAGCCTTTCGATGGCATCGAGGGCGGCTTCGGCCTGTGGGCCCTCCGCGATCACCTCTATCTCCGTGCCGATTCCGGCGCCGAGCATCATCAGATCCATCAGCGAGGTTGCATCCGCCTCCTCATCCTCCCGACGCACGCGGATGGTCGCGTCGTAAGCCAGCGCCAGCTCAGCAAGCTTGCGCGAGGCCCGCGCGTGGAGGCCGCGTTGATTGACGATCGGCATGCTGCGTCGGAGCACCGTCATCGGCGACGCAACCGTAAAATGAAGCGCATCGGGATCCGGTCCAGGCGGACGTCAGACGCGTCCTTGCCCCAATGATCCGCAGAAAAAGGGTGGTCGGGTCAAGCCCCGCCGGCGAGTTCGGCGGAGGCGACGCGGATGTAGTGGCGTCCGGCCTCCTGCGCCATGGCGGCGCAGACCTCCAGCGTCTGGCGCGAACGCTCCACCGAAAGCTTCACCAACATGGGCAGGTTTACGCCGGCGATCACCTCGATCATGCCCTCGTTGATCACCGAAATGGAGAGGTTGGAGGGCGTGCCGCCGAACATGTCGGTGAGAATAATTACGCCCGAGCCGTCATCCACGGCGCGTACGGCCTCGATGATGTCGCGGCGGCGCTCTTCCATGTCGTCATCGGGCCCGATCGCCACGGCGCGCATCTGGCGCTGCGGACCGGCCACATGCTCGGCCGCGGCGACGAATTCGTTCGCCAAATGGCCGTGGCTGACCACCACCAGACCGATCATCGATCACTTACCCTTCGAACCAAGCAGGCCGTCATAGCACCAAGATGGGGATCGCGTAGCCTGCGCGAAATCAGCGCGCTGCACCTTCCGCCCGATTCCTGTCCGTGCGCCAGCCGATGAGTCAGGAAGCGTCACCGGCGGCCGGCAACTCGACCACAAAACGGGCGCCCGCAACGGCGCCCGGGACAGGTCCGGGGATGTTCTCCGCCCAGACACGACCTTTGTGCTGCTCGATGATCTGGCGGACGATGGACAAGCCCAGCCCAGAATTGCCACCGAACGCGGCGCCTTTTGGCCTCTGGGTGTAGAAACGCGCGAAAATCGTCTCCAGGTTCTCGCCCGGCACGCCGGGGCCGGCGTCGTCCACGTGCGCCCGGAACCAGCGCCCGTCCCGGCGGACCTCCTCGGTGACATAGACCGTTACGTCGCCTTCGTGGGGGCTGAAGGACTTGGCGTTGTCAATCAGGTTGCGGAAAACCTGCCCCAACGGCCCCTCCTGACCGATCACAATGCATTGACCGGGCGTCCCGGACCGGAAGAGGACGGCCACCTCACCCTCGCGCCTGGTCTGCTGGTAGGTCTCGACGATCTCAGAAAGCATCCGCCCGATATCCACGGGCGCAGGCTCGCCGCGCGCGGTCTCCGCTTCGATGCGCGAGGCGCGGGAGATGTCCGTGATCAGCCGATCCACGCGCCCCACGTCGGCGGCGATGATGGCGAGCAGCTTGGAGCGCGCCTGGGGATCCTCGACCCGCTGCACGGTCTCCACCGCGCTACGGATTGACGTCAGCGGATTCTTGATCTCGTGGCTCACGTCGGCGGCGAACCGCTCGTTCGCGTCGATGCGCTCCAGCAGCGCGCCGGTCATCTGTTCCATCGCCTGCGCGAGGTCGCCGATTTCGTCCTTCCGGGTGAACACGTGTTCCGGCGCCTCGAGCCGCGTCGCGCGTCCGAGACGTATCCGATCCGCCGCCTCCGAAAGCGTCCGCAGTGGCCGCGCGATGAGCAGCGCGAGAAGCGCCGATGAGAGAAGCGACACGATGGCTGCGCCGGCGATGAACGGGATCATCGCGCGGCGTTCGGCCTGGAGGATGTCCTCCACGTCGCCGCTTTCCAGCGTCAGCACCGCGACCACAGCCTGCACGTGCTGGATCGGAATGGAGACGCTGACGACACGCTCATTCTCGTCGCCACGGCGCTGACCAGTCAGCGTCTCGCCGGCCGCTGCGCGCGCCACTTCTTCCTTGAGCGTGTAGTCCGGCCGCCATGGCAGCACCGTGAACTCGCCGATCCGGTCCAGCAGCGTCTTTTCATTGATCTGACGTGGCGTCGCGTTCTGCCGGAGCGGCGGCAACGGCGCCTGGATCACCCGGTCTGACAGCAAGTCCGTATCGGCCACGAGTTCGCCGCCCGGCAGATAAAGCCTGACCCGGGTAGCTTCCGGCACCATCAGGCGACGCAGGACTTCGCGCGCGTTGCGCTCGACCAGCGATGGTTCCGGCTCGCCTTTCGTGGCGGTGTCGGCGAGCGCGCTCGCGATTAGTTCGCCCTGCGTGGAGAGGCTTTCCGCCTTCGCACGGATCAGCTGCGCCCGCATTTCCGCGAGCAGCAGCGCACCCGCCGCGAGGATGGCGAAGCCGACGAGATTCCAGAAGAAGAGAAGCCGGGTGATGCGCGAGCTGAGCAGCCCGCGCCGCGACGCCTCACGCCTCGTTGTAGCGGTACCCGACGCCGTAGAGCGTTTCGATGGCGTCGAAGTTGTCATCGATCTCCCGGAACTTCTTTCTCAGCCGCTTGATGTGGCTGTCGATGGTGCGGTCATCGACATAGACCTGATCATCGTACGCCGCGTCCATAAGGTGATCGCGGCTTTTGACATAACCGGGGCGGGTCGCAAGCGCCTGCAGGATGAGGAATTCCGTCACCGTCAGGCGCACGGGATCGCCGTTCCAGGTGCAGGCGTGGCGGTTGGGGTCGAGCGTGAGCTTGCCGCGCACGAGGGGCTTCTTGTCGCCGCTCTCCTGCCCGGGGATGGCTCCCTTGGTGCGGCGCAGCAGCGCCTTCACGCGCTCGTTCAGGAGGCGCTGGGAGAAGGGCTTCTTGATGTAGTCGTCCGCGCCGACGTTGAAGCCGACCACCTCGTCCATCTCGTCGTCCTTCGACGTCAGGAAGATGACCGGGAGGTTGGAGGTCTGGCGCAGGCGCTTCAAGACCTCGATGCCGTCCATGCGGGGCATCTTGATGTCGAGAATGGCGATGTCTGGCGGGGTCTCCGCCAGCGCCGCCAGCGCCGTCGCCCCGTCGTGATAGGCGCGTACGGTGTGGCCTTCCGCCTCGAAGAAGATCTTCAGGGAGGCGAGGATGTTCTCGTCGTCGTCGACCAATGCGATGGCGGCCATCAGCGTTTCGCGCCCCGTTTCCGATTCATGACTTGCGCATATAGAGGCTCGCGCCCCGCAGGGAAACCGCCGCGGTCGGTCATCAGGCCGGACATTAGCCGGTCCTTAGCCGCTTGTGGCCCATGATGGGCGCATGTCCCGTATCGGCGAGACCCCTGCGATCCTGCGTTTCCAGGAGCTGCTCACCGGCGTTCGCGACGCTGGGGACCAGCGCGCGACCGCCCGGGCGGTGATGGCGGAAGACTTCCAGCGCCTCATGGTCGGGGACCGCTGGCCGGGTCGGACCCGTCTGGAAATGTTGAGCGAACTCGCCCGGGTGGCCGCCACGGGCCCTTTGCCCATCAAGGAGCGCGAGGCGGTGCTGGCCGAACTCGGCCGCCTCGCCCTGCGCATCCTTTGGAGCGAGGGCCTTTTTGGTGAAGCGCTGACCCCCGCCGCTCCGCCGACCGACGCCATCACCCGCCTGCTGGAACTCGCCGCGTCGGACCTCCTGCCCGAAGGCCCGGCGTTTCGCGTAGTGATGCAGCGCGCGAAGGCGCTCTTGCGTCGTCACGATGTGGCGGCGGCGCTGATCAACGATGTGGATATGCGCGAACGCCTGCTCGACCTGCTCGCGCAGGCTGAAGAACGCGTGCGCGAGATCGCCGCCTGACCGATCAATCCCGGCAAAACCCCTCGCCGACCTTGATCACGAGACAATCCGATTTTCCGGCGAGATACTTGAGGCCGGTATCGCCGCCATTGCCGGCCCGGATGGTTTCCTGCGCGCCGTCACGCTCGAAGCGGATGATCGCGCCGTCATTTGCACCGGTAAACGTGATCGGGCCGTCCAGCGTCGTTTCACTGATCGCGTACACACCCGGCGCATCGCCGGCGCCAATCTTGAGCATCGTGCCCTCGACACCGGTCCAGTCGCCGATCCACGCATCGGTCGCCGGAGGCGGTTTCTTTTCGGCGGTCGCCGTGGCTTCGACGTTGTCTTCCGCCTTGGGCGCGGGCGCAGGGCTGCAGGCTGCGAGCACGAGAGCGACGAAAATCATTCGGCGCATATGCGCCTCCTTTTCTGATCGACGGCGGCATCCATACAGCATGAACCGCGTGCGGCGAAACCGTGGCGATCGCAACACTGCATTGAAACCGGAACCACGCCTCACCGCGAAACGTACTCCAACCGGACACCAAAGTTCGGATTTCGCGGGAGAAAACCCATGAAGACACAGATCGCCATCATAGCACTCGCAGCCCTCGCTGCCGCGTGCGGTTCCACGCCGGGCTCGCGCGCGGTTTCCGGTGCAGTGCTCGGCGGCGCGGCGGGCGCGGCCATCGGCAATAATGTCGGCGACGGCGATGCTGGTCGGGGCGCGGCCATTGGCGCGATCGGCGGCGCAATTGCAGGCGCAGCGACGACGCCGTCCAACCAGGCGCCGAACAACCGTCGAGAACGGTATGACGAGCGCTCGGGTCGCTACTATTACTACGATCCGGGCACGGGCCGTTACTTCTACGAAAACGGTCAGCCTTATCCGTAAACGTATCGATTGAATGTAACGAGCGTCGCCTCGCCAGACGGGGCGGCGCTTTTGCGTTCAGTGCGCCGCAGCCCACGTCCTTGCGGCCTTCGCCTCCACCGTCAGCGGCACGGTGATCGGCACCGCCGGTTCGTGCGCGTTCTCCATCACGCGGCGGATGACGGGCATGACCTTTTCAGCTTCACCTTTCGGCGTCTCGAACACGAGTTCGTCGTGGACCTGCAGCAGCATGCGCGTCTGCGGGCTCTCCGCGCCGAGTACCGCCGGCAGGCGCATCATCGCGCGACGGATGATATCCGCAGCAGCGCCCTGCAGCGGCGCGTTGATGGCCTGACGTTCGGCGAAATTGCGTTCCGCCGGATTTTTGGACGCGATGCCCGTGAGATGCACGCGTCGACCGAACACCGTCTCCACATAGCCGTTGGCGCGGGCGAAGGCGCGCATCTTCTCCATGTAATCCTTGATGCCGGGAAAGCGCTCGAAGTAGCGCTTGATGTAGGCGTCCGCCTCGCTGCGCTCTATGCCGAGATTGCGCGCGAGGCCGAAGGCGGAAATGCCATAGATGATGCCGAAATTGATCGCCTTGGCCTGACGCCGCACCATCGGGTCCATACCTACGATGGGCGTGGCGAACATTTCCGACGCCGTGAGCGCGTGGATATCCACGCCGTCCGCAAACGCCTGCTTCAGCTGCGGAATGTCGGCCACATGCGCGAGCAGCCGCAGCTCGATCTGCGAATAGTCCGCCGAAATGAGCACGTTGCCGTCGTCGGCGATGAACGCCTCGCGGATGCGGCGGCCCTCGTCTGTGCGGATCGGGATGTTCTGCAGGTTCGGATCGTTGGACGACAGTCGGCCTGTCGTGGTGGCGGCGAGTGCATAGCTCGTGTGGACGCGCTTGGTCTGCGGATTGATCGCCTCGCGCAGCGCTTCGGTGTAGGTGGAACGCAGCTTCTGCAGCTGGCGCCAGTCGAGCAACACGCGTGGCAGTGCATGGCCAGCCGCCGCAAGGTCTTCCAGCACGCTCGCGTCCGTCGACCAGGCGCCGGTCTTGGTCTTCGTGCCGCCCGGCAGCTTCATTTCATCGAAGAGGATTTCGCCGAGTTGCTTGGGCGAGCCTATGTTGAACTCCTTGCCCGCGATCTCCTTGGCCTCGGCCTCCATCGCCAGCATGCGCTGCGCGAATTCGCCGGACATGCGCGACAGCTCCTGCGGATCGACCTTGACGCCCGCGCGCTCCATGGCGCCGAGCACTTCGGGCATGGCCCGTTCGAGCGTCTCGTACACCGTGCGCAACCGCGCCGCCGCGAGATCGCGTCGCAGCTTCTCCCAGAGCCTCAACGTGACGTCGGCGTCTTCCGCGGAATAGCGCGTCGCGACGTTCACCGGCACACGATCAAAGGTGATCTGCGACTTTCCCTTCCCCGCGACGTCCGCAAATCCGATGGGCCTGTGGCCGAGGTGCAGTTCGGAGAGCTCGTCCATGCCATGATTATGGGCGCCAGCGGCGAGTACGTAGGACATGAGCATGGTGTCATCGATCGGCGCGACGCGAAGGCCATGCGCGGCAAAGATGTTCATGTCGTACTTGATGTTCTGGCCGATCTTGAGGACGGCGCTGTCTTCCAGCAGCGGCTTCAGCGCAGCGAGCGCCGCCGCCATCGGTATCTGCTTGATTTCCACCCGCTCGGCGCTCGGCGCGGGCTCTGCGGCGAAGAGATCGCCATTGCCGGGTACCGGCGTGCTCGGATCGATGTGCGCGAGCGGTATGTAACAGGCCTCATTGACGTTGGTCGCGAGGGACACGCCGCAAAGCGATGCATGCACACCCAGACCGCAGGTCTCCGTATCCACCGCGACGCGCCCCAGCGTGTAGGCGCGTGCAATCCAGCGCTCAAGCGCCGCCATCGTGTCGACGGTCTCGTACTTCTCGAAATCGAACGGCTGCGCCGATGGCTCCAGCGCAGCGCCCGGCTCGGGCATCTGCGGCACGAGCGCGTCCGGATTCCTGGCGAGTTGCTCGCGCACCCGCCGCCCGAGCGTGCGCAACTCCATATCATCGAGAAACTTCAGCAGCACGCCATCCTCGAAGTCGCGCACAGCAAACGACTCCAGCGTCTCCTCGACCGCCACGTCGTCTTTCAGCGTGACGAGTTCCTTGGAGATGCGGATGAGCTCAGCGTTGTTCTGGATACTTTCGCGGCGCTTGGGCTGCTTGATCTCCGCCGCGCGTTCCAGCACCGCCTCCAGCGTGCCGAACATGCCAATGAGTTCCGCAGCCGTCTTCGGGCCGATGCCGGGCGCGCCGGGCACGTTGTCGACACTGTCGCCCATCAATGCCTGCACATCGATGACCTTGTCCGGCGTGACGCCGAACTTCTCCATCACCGCTTCCGGCCCCAACGCCTTCGATTTCATCGGATCGTAGAGCTCGATCACGTCGTCGACGATGAGCTGCATCAGGTCCTTGTCGGACGAGACGATGAGCACCTTCGCGCCCCGTCGTGCGGCGTCACGCGCATAAGTGGCGATGAGATCGTCGGCCTCGAATCCTTCCATGTCGACAGCCGGCGCGCCGAATGCGCGGGTTGCTTCGCGGATGATCGGAAACTGCGGGATGAGGTCTTCGGGCGGCGGCGGGCGCTGCGCTTTGTACTTCGGGTAGATCTGCTTGCGGAAGGTCTCTTCCGAGCGATCGAAGATCACCGCGAGGTGCGTCGGCGCGTCCGGGCCCTTCATGTCGTTCAGGAACTTGAACAGCATGTTGCAGAAGCCGCTGACCGCGCCGATCGGCAGTCCGTCCTTCTGGCGGGTGAGCGGCGGCAGCGCGTGGTAGGCGCGGAAGATGTATCCCGAGCCGTCGATGAGCCAGACGCGGGATTTTGAATCGATGGGAGCGGTCATGGCCCAAGCATAGGCGCCCCGGCCCCGCCCGTCAGCCGTCCTTCAGAAACAAGGCGTTGTAGTTGAACGGCGCGCCGGCCTTCTGAGCCAGAACATCGCTGTCCCCGGTTTCCAGGAAGGCCTCGGTGGCGGCGCGCACGGCGGTCCATGCGGCGGCGGCTACACCGGTGGCGGCCGAGAGCCGGCGCACCCCGATCCGCTCCAACTCTGCTGCGGGCGGCAGGCCTGCACGGGCCATGGCGTTCACCGGCAGCCCGACCTCGCCGACCACCGTCGCCAATCCCGCCGCGTCGATCAGCATAGGTACGAAGAGCCCGCTGGCGCCGGCGTCACGCAGCGCTTTGCCCCGCTTCAGACCCTCCGTCATTGCCGCCTCCGCAGGCACCAGCTGCTTCAGCCAGACATCCGTGCGCGCGTTGATGAAGAGATTGACGCCTTCACGTTCCGCCGCAGCGCGCACGGCGGCGACCTTGCGGACATGCAGTTCATGCGACTCGCGCCCGTCCTCGATGTTGATGCCCACGGCGCCGACGCGGATCAGTGCAGCGATGTTCTCCGCCACATCCGCCGGATCGTCCGCGTACCCGCCTTCGGCGTCCACGGTGACCGGGACCGAGACCACCCGTGCGATTTCCTCAATGGTCGTCACGAGCTTGGATACCGGCAGATGGTGGCCGTCTGCAAAGCCATGCGCCCAGGCGACCGCGGCGCTGGACGTGGCGATGGCCTTTGCGCCGGCGCTCTCGATGATGCGTGCGGAGGCGGCATCCCAGGCATTGGGCAGGCGCAGGACGGCGGGCCCCGCGTGCAGGGCATGGAAGGCGGCGGCGTCAGGCATGGGCGGCTCCCTCGGACTTCTCCCGACAATACGCCGTTCCCGGTTCCCGCGCCCGCCGAAATCGGACATCTTCAATGCCGCTCCGGCGCCGGCGCCACAGCGGCGCTCCAATCGCAGCTCCTCGCTTGTTCCCTGCCGGGCGCGCGTGTCTATGGTGGGACATTACGGGGTTGAAACACCCTGAGGGCGTCGGGGTTGAGGCATGTCGGGGGCTATCCCCATCACCGGTCCACAGACGGACCGGGCACGGATTGCGCCCGTGCCCGACTGGGTCGTGCACGACCCCTACGACAGTCCTACCGTACCAGAGGAAATCTTTGTGGCCGGCGGGCGCTGCATGCTGCTCGACGATACGCAGGTGGATCTCGTGGGGCCTGTGCGCTCCTGGCATGGCCGGTACGTCGAACGCGTCATGACGAACTCCGGCGCCGAGCGGGCTGCGCAGTTCTCGATGCCGTTCGATCCGATCTGCGAAACCGTGGAAATCCACTTCGTGCGCGTGCGTCGCGGCGACAAGGTCATAGATCACGCCAAGCCCGAAGCGTTCGAAGTCTTTCGGCGCGAGCGCAGCCTTGAGCGCCTCGTCTTCGACGGACGCCTGACAGTCCATCTGGTTATTCCTGACGTGCGTCCCGGCGACGTGGTCGAGACGAGCTACACCATCATTGGCGGCAACCCGATCCTGCGTGGCAAGCACGCCGCGTGGATCGCGTTCGAGTGGGGCCAGGCCATGATGGAGACGCGCCACCGCCTGCGCACGCGCGTCGATCGCCCCATCCACTTTCGCGGCGTGAACGGCACGCCGGAGCCGGAGGTCACCGAGCAGGACGGCATCATCGACCGTCGCTGGCGGGCGGTGCGCCGCCCGGCGGTGGAGACCGAAGACCTCGCGCCGCCGTGGGAGATCTCGCGCGCGGAAATCCAGTTCTCGGAATTCGAGTCCTGGGATGAAGTCGCCGAACTCTTCACGCCGCTCTACGAAACGGACTCCGATCTCCCCGCCGATCTGCAGGAAGCGGTCGATATCATCGCGCAGGGCAGCGTCACACCCGCCGATCGCGCGGCGGAGGTGCTGCGTTTCGTGCAGCGCAGTCTGCGCTATCTCTCGCTGTCCATCGCCGAGGGCGGGTTGCAACCGCGACCTATCGAAACCGCGTGGACGAGCCGCTACGGCGACTGCAAGGATGCCGCCCGCCTTTACACCGCTATCGCACGCCGCGTCGGGCTCGACGCCTGCCCTGCGCTCGTCAACACGCGACAGGGCGAAGGCCTGAACGAGTGGCTGCCGACGGCGTCGGCATTCGACCACTGCATCGTGCGCGTGATCGTGGACGGCAAGGCGCATTGGCTCGATCCCACACGCCGCAACCAGGAAGGCGCGCTGGAGCACATCTACAAGGCGTTTTACGGATGGGCGCTGCCGCTTGCGCCGGGCGTAAATGCGCTCTCGTTCATGGGGCCGGTGCGTCCCGATCACACCGTCGACGTCAAGGAGCGCGTCGTGTTCGGCCCGAAGCCGAGCTCGCCCGCGACCTACGAATGGCGCACAACCTATTCATCCTGGCGCGCCGACGACCTGCGCGAGCGCATCGCCAATGAGGGCCTGAGCGCCGTTGCGAAAACCTATCTCCGGCAGTTGCAGGACGTGTGGCCCGGCCTCGTCGCGCTGGAGCCCATGCGCTTCGAGGATGCGCCCGAGAACAACAAGCTCACCACCATCGAACGCTACGAAATTCCCGCGCCGTGGAAGCGTGTCGAAGGCGGTCGCGTCGAGTTCGCAACGAAAGACTACTTCATCAGCGCCGATCTTTCCGATCTCCCCGCCAACGGCTCACGCAAGCGCGACGTGCACCTGGGACGTCCGCGAGAAGCGACGCGCACCGTTGAGCTTGAACTGCCGGTAAACTGGCCCTCCGACGGCTGGAACGTGGCCGTGGAGGCGCCTGGCGCCATCTACGAGACCGCGCTGCTGCGTGACCGGAAGAAAAAGCGTCTGTTCACCCTCACCCAACGCCTGCTGGTCGAGCGCGACACCATGCCGGCAGCGGATGCGCCACGCTACGTCGAACTCGTGGCCGCCATGCGTAAGGGCTCCGATGTCGTGATCACCTCCGCCACAGCAGGCGACGCCTTCGCACAGGCCGGTCCGCGCGCGAACTGGGTGGATGTCCTGCGCCTTACCTTCATCGTCGCGGTCGTGCTCGCAGCCGTCGTGCGCTTCCTCGGATCGAACTGACCCGTTTTCCGGGACGCGTGCGCCTCCTTTGACGAAGAGGACGGCGCCATGCGGATCATGCCTGCGGACTGGAACAAGAAGGCCGGACGCTTCAGCGCGTGGACCGATCCACGCGAACACGCCTTTACCCTCGATGTTCCGGCGGGCTGGACGATCGACGGAGGCCTCTACCGGCTCGACGCCACGCAGGTGCATGTGCAGGTGCACGCGTTCGCGCCGAACGGGGCCGGCATGGTGTTCCTCGGCGACGCACAGCGGCCGAAGAACTATGTCGAACCAAACATGCAACTCGCCCAGCTCGGCCTGCTGCAGGGCGCCAATTACAGCCCAAACGGTGGCGCGCCGTGGCTATGCTGGCCGTTTCTGCCGGCGGATCAGTATGCGCAAGGCTGGCTGCAGCAGCGATTTCCCGATGCGCGCGTGACCTTCGGCCGCCCGCGTCCGGATGTCGAACAGCGCTACAACGCCGTAGCTGCGCAAGGCGGCATGAATGTCCGCTACAGCGCCGAGGAATTCGATCTCGCCTTCGCGGACGGTCGCACGGGCTTTCTGACGGTCACGACGAGCGTGTTTCCGTCATCGATGGCGTCGATGTGGCAGGTGATCGATTTCGGCGGCTTCATCGCCGCGCCCGGCGATCCTGAGAATGTCGGCGCGGCCTTCGCGCGGATGATCGGCACGATCGCCCTCGACCCAAGCTGGCACGCGCAGCAGAACCGCATGAGCGAGCAGACCGCCGCCGCAAGCCTCGCCGCCATCCGCGACGCACGCGCCCACCAGCAACAGGCTTTCGACCAGCGCTGGGCTGCCGCCGAACAGCAGCAACAGTCCTACAACGACCGCTGGGACGCCGACGAAAACCGCCAGCGCGAACAGCGCCACGCGATGGGGAATACCGTCGAACTCTATGACCCTGAAACGGGCGAGCGCTTCGAGACGCAGAACACTTCGAACTACTATTGGCGCGACCCGACCCTCCATGATCCCACCGCCGTGGGAAGCGACGCCGATTTCAATCCCGATCCCGCACAGCTGCGACGGCTGAAGAAGATTGGCCCCGACGGAAATCCGGAAACATGAGCACAAACCTGTATCGCAATCCTCGCGCCTGGCGCGCACGCGTGGCGCAGGCAGCCATCTGGATCGGGCTGGTGGCGCTCGCGACCATTCCGCTCAACGCACCGCCGCCAACGGATGCGGATACCGCAGTCTATATCGGCGGCATGTTGCTCATGATCGGCGCAGTCATCGGCATGGAAATCTACCTCCGCCGCTATGTGGTGGCGATCGATGTGTCGGAGGGCGGCGCCGACTTCACGACGCTTGCCACGCTCGGCCATCGCCGCAAGCGCCACGGTCGCGGCGAGTTGCGCTACGCGGGCGAGCGGCAGGACCGGTTCATCGCACCCGGAGCGCCCAGTGTAAAGAACGAGTGGATTTCCATTCACGACAACCGCGGGCGCTTCGCCTACGTTCTGGACATCACGCCGCCGGCGACAATCGACGCGAAGGCGCTGAAGCGCGCCCTCGGCTGATCAGCCGAAGATGCGCGGCGCGATCCAGAAGCCGACGGCAGTGAGAATGAGCAACGCCGCGACGTTGACGCCGAATCCGCGTCCCATCATCTGCGCCACGCTCGTCTTGCCGGTGCCGTAGGCGACCGCGTTCGGCCCGGTGCCCGCAGGCATCATGAAACCGCACGACGCCGCGATCGCCGCAGGCACGATCATCGTCAGCGGATCAACGCCCGTCGCCACCGCCAGCACGCCGAGCACCGGGAGCAGCATGGTGATGGTCGCCACGTTCGACATGAATTCCGTCAGCGCGATCACGAGTACGGTGACAGCCAGCACGATGACGACGGGCGGCATGCTGGAAAGCACGCCGAGCTGATCGCCCATCCAGCCGGCGAGTTTCGTGCGCTCCATCGCCTCGGCGAGCGAAATGCCGCCGCCGTAGAGCAGCATGACGCCCCAGGGCGCGCGTTTGGCTTCGTCCCACGTCAGCAGTGCGCGCTCAGGCGCAACACGTCCGGCAGGAATGAACATCATGGCTATGGCGCCCGCGATGACGATGCTCATGTCCGTGACGCCGGTGAGACCGAGTTCGCCGCGAATGAACTCTCCTGACACCCACAGCGAGATCACTGCGGCAAAGACCCAAAGAACACGCGCTTCCGGCGTCGTCATGCGCCCCAGCAGCCCGAGCTCGCGCCTGATCTCGCCCGATGCGCCTTTGTCGGCGCCGCCCTTCAGGCCCATGCGCGCGGTGACGAGCCACCACGCCGCCGGCAACACGAGCAGCATGGTCGGGACGCCCAGAGCCATCCAGTCCGCAAAGGACACAGTGCGCCCGAGCGACTCCTTCATCCAGCCCATGGCGATGAGATTGGTGGGCGTGCCGATCGGCGTGGCCACCCCGCCGATGGAAGATGCGTAGGCGACTCCGAGCACCATCGCGGCGGCAAATTTGTCACGTGTTTCAGCACTCGTCACCGCAGCAGCGGCGGTGGAGAGCGCGATGGGCATCATCATCAACGCGGTCGATGTGTTGGAAATCCACATCGAGATGAAGGCCGTGGTCAGCATGAAGCCGAACACCATGGCGCGGGGACGGTCGCCGACGCGGGCGAGCACGTTGAGCGCGATGCGCCGGTGCAGGTTCCAGCGCTCGATGGCGAGCGCGGTAAACGATCCGCCCAGCAGCAGCAGCACGATGGGATTGGCGTAAGGCGCAGCGGCCTGCTTTTCCGTGCCCGCACCCGCGAGCGGAATGATCACGAGCGGCAGCAAGGATGTGGCCGCGATCGGGATGGCTTCCGTCGCCCACCAGACCGCCACCCACACGGCCAGCCCCGCCATGCGCAGCGCTTCGACCGTCAGGCCTTCCGATGGCGGCAGGAATGCTATGACGGCAAACAGCGCAGGCCCGACCCAGAAGCCGATGCGCTGCGCGAGCGTGCGCCGGCCCTCCCCGGCGTCGCCTTCGTCAGTGATCGTGGTCACCGGCGCCCACCGCGAGCACAAAACGGCGGTCGCAATAGAGGCATTCGACGAAATCCGCCTCGCCCATGTCGTAGAAGACGACCGGATGGCCGAGCGCGCCACCGCCGCCGTCACACTTCAGGCGGCGCGACGTCACGGTGATCACCTCGGGCGCGGGGAGCGCGTTGGGCTGGCCCGGCGTCATCTGCGCATCTTCGTGGTGGCTGGCCATGACTTCAAAGCTCTGTGATTGAATTCGTCCGCGACGCCCCGTACCTAGAGCGCGCCGCCTCGGCGCGTCAACGCGCGCGCTGGCCGCCCCCTGCCTCAAGGTCATCCCATGCGCGATCCGAGCCCGCACGCCCCCGACTTCGCCATCGTCGCGCACGGGCTGGAAAAGACTTATCGCGGCGACCGCAAGACCCCGCCGAAGCAGGCGCTGAAAGGCATAGACCTCGCCATTCCGCGCGGCTCCTTCTTCGGCCTGCTGGGGCCGAACGGCGCGGGCAAATCGACGTTCATCAACATTCTCGGCGGCCTCGTGGTGAAAACGGGCGGACGCGCCTCCATTTGGGGCTACGACATCGACGCCGATCCGCGCAACGCGCGCGGCGCCATCGGCATCGTGCCGCAGGAACTCAACATGGATCCCTTCTTCTCCCCCTGGGAGTCGCTGGAGATGCAGGCGGGGTTCTACGGCGTGCCGAAGGCGGAGCGTCACACCGAGGAAATCCTCAAGGCTGTCGGACTCTGGGACAAGAAGGACGCCTATGCGCGCACGCTGTCGGGCGGCATGAAGCGGCGGCTTCTCGTGGCGAAAGCGCTCGTGCATCGCCCGCCGGTCGTCGTTCTCGATGAGCCGACAGCGGGCGTCGACGTGGAATTGCGCCGACAGCTATGGGCCTATGTGAAGGAGCTGCACGCGCAGGGTACAACCATCGTGCTCACCACGCATTATCTCGAGGAAGCGCAGGAACTCTGCGACACCATCGCGATCATCAACCATGGCGCGGTGATCGCGTGCGAGCCGACGCCGCAGATCCTGCGCCGCCTCGACAAGCGCACGCTCGTCATCTCGCCACAGACTGAGCTGACTGCGGTGCCGGCAGGCTTCGACGGCATCGACACCGCAATCCGCGCGGACGGCGCGCTCGCGCTCACCTTCTCCAGCGGCGCACATTCAGTGGAGAGCCTGCTGGAGCGTGTGAAAGCGGCCGGTGTCGCCATCAAGGACCTCAAGACCGAAGAGCCGGATCTCGAGGACGTCTTTGTTTCGATGACCAGCGCCCAGCGCTGAACTCAGGGCGGAACGGTTCCAGCTTGACGTCACCCATGTCGTTTAGTATTAAACTACTTAGCTCAACGCCGAACCGGATGCCGCCATGCTCTCTCGCCGCCATGTGCTGACCGTTCTCGCCGGCGCCCCGGCGCTCACGAGCCTGAGCGCCTGCGCGCCGTCCGGCCTGCCCGATCCGGTCGCCGCATGGCGCACGCCCGGCGCCGGGGAGGCCGACCCCCGTCGTCATGCGCTTGCGCACGCCATTCTCGCGCCGAACCCGCACAACAAGCAGCCCTGGCTCATCGACCTGCCCGGCGCCGACGAAATCATGCTCACGCCAGATCTCACGCGCATGCTGCCTGTCACCGACCCGCCGAACCGCCAGATCACCATCGGCTGCGGCGCTTTCCTCGAACTGCTCGATCTCGCGGCGCGCGAGAACGGCCATCGCGCCGAGATCACGCTCTGGCCCGAAGGCGAACCGCAACCCGTGCTCGACGGCCGACCGATCGCGCACATCCGCTTGGTGAAGGACGCGGGCGCCACGAAAGACGCACTCTACCGGCAGATCACCGAACGCCGCACGAACCGCGAGCCCTTCGACGTTGCGCGCCTCCCTGCCGGCGCCGATATCGACGCCGTGGTCGCCATGGCGCGCGGCGGTAGTCTGACCGCAGACAAGGTAGTGGACGCCCCCGCCGTGGCGAAGCTACGCGATCTGGTGTGGCGCGGCTGGACGCGAGAAATGGCGACGCCCGCGGCGCTGAAGGAAAGCGTCGATGTCATGCGCATCGGCGCGCGCGAAATCGCCATGCACCGCGACGGCATCGCAATGGACGGCCCGATGATCGAAGTGCTGAAGGCCGTCGGCATGCTCAGTCGCGAGGCCATGCTCGATCCGAAGTCCGAGGCTAACAAGCAGGGCGCGGCCATCTGGAAACCGCTCGCGGAGACGTCCCCGGCCTTCGTGTGGATTCGCAGCGCCGACAACAGCCGCGCCACCCAGATCGCCGTTGGACGCGCTTATGCGCGCGCCAATCTTGAGGCAACCGCGCGGGGCCTCGCCATGCACCCGTGGAGCATGGCGCTGCAGGAGTACCCCGAGATCGCAGACCTTTATGCCGAGCAGCAGGCCATGCTGGGCGGGACGGCGGCGGCCCCGGTGCAAATGCTGTCGCGGATCGGCTATGGCAAGACCGTGAAGCCCGCGCCGCGCCGGGGATTGTCGGAACACCTGAAAGCATGACTAAGACGACCGCGACGCCGCTGCGCTATTCCGAAACCGATCCGCTCGCCTTCAAGGTCCTGAACGAGATCGGCATCATCGCGCAGCTCGCCCGGGTCGAACTTGAGCGCGCGACCGGGGACGCGTTGTCCGGCGCCGGATTTTCCGTCCTCAATCATCTCGCGCGGCTGCCTGGCGTGTGGGCGCCGGCGCGTCTGGCGCGCGCCTTCCAGGTGACGAAAGGCGCGATGACCAACACGCTGCAACGGCTGGAAGCCGAAGGCTATGTGAAGATCGTCGACGATCCCAAGGACGGCCGCGCCAAGCACGTGACCATTACGCGGAAGGGCCTCAAGGCCCGCGACGCCGCGCTCACAGGGTTGACGCCGCTGTTGAAGGAACTGACGAAGACGGTCGGCGCCGAGACGTTCCGCGATCTGCTCCCCGGTCTTGCACGCCTGCGCAGCGTGCTCGACGCCGCTCGCGACGCGTGACCATGCCGCGTTCGACCGAGCTCTCCTCCGCTGACGCGCGGCGCATCGCCATCGCGGCGCAGGGCTTCTCCGCAGAGCGTCCCGCCGCCGTCACGCGCCGCCATGTGTGTGCGCTCGCCGAACGTCTCGGCGCCATCCAGATCGATTCGGTGAATGTGGTCGCGCGCTCCCACTATCTCCCGCCCTTCGCGCGCTTCGGCGCCTATCGGCATGCCACGCTGGAAGACGCCGCCTGGGGCAAGAAGCCGGACCTCTTCGAATACTGGGGACATGCCGCGTGCCTGATGCCGGTGGCACTGCAGCCGCTGCTGCGCTGGCGCATGGCGCAGGCGGAACACCGCACCGTCTGGGGCGGACGCGATCTCGACCGCGACTTCCGCAAATATGCGGAGGGCATCCTCAAGAAAATCGCCGCGCGCGGCCCCGTGACCGGCGGCGACTTCGCCGACGAGAAACGCGAAGCAGGCTGGTGGAACTGGAGCAAAGGCAAGCAGGCGCTGGAATGGCTCTTCTATGCCGGCCACATCACCACGCGCACGCGGCGCAACTTCGAGCGCGTGTATGACCTCACCGAGCGGGTCTTGCCGGAAGCCATCGTCGATGCGCCGACGCCGTCGACAGAAGACGCGCACCGCGACCTCCTGCGCATCGCCGCGCGCGCTATGGGCGTCGCAACGGAGCATGACCTGCGCGACTATTTCCGGATGCCGGTGGCGGAGACGCGCACGCGCCTTGCAGAACTTGTCGAGGAAGGCGCGCTGCGAAAGGTGAGCGTCGAGGGGTGGGACAAACCCGCTTTTCTCGATCCCGCGGCGAAGCGTCCGCGTCGCGGCGCAGCCGGCGCGCTGCTCTCGCCGTTCGACTCGCTCATCTGGTTTCGCGCGCGCACGGAACGGTTGTTCGGCACGCGCGTGAAGCTCGAAATCTACACGCCCGCCGCCGATCGCCAGCACGGCTACTACGTGCTTCCTTTCCTGCACGATGACGCGATCGCCGCGCGCGTCGATCTGAAGAGCGATCGCCACGCAGGCGTGCTGCGGGTACAGGCGGCGCATCTGGAGCCCGGCGCCCCGCGCGCGGAAACCATCGACGCGCTCACCTCGGAACTGCGCGCGATGTCGGTTTGGCTCGGGCTGAACGGCGTAGCGGTGGCGCGTCGCGGCGATATCGCCACATCGCTCGCCCGCGCGCTGCGCTAGACGCGACGGATCACTTTCAGGGTGGCGCCTTCGACGCCGAGAATCGATACCGCGTCCCCGGCGCCGATGGCGTCATCGCTCTCTGCGCGCCACTCGCTGTCGCCAAGCTTCACGCGGCCGAGGCCGTTCTCGAATGGCCCCGCCGCTACACCCGAGGCGCCGACGAGCATCTTGCCGCGATCGTTGAGTTCACGGTCGCCGGTCTTCAGCCACTTGCCCTTGAGATAGCGGCGGCCAGAAAGCGTGAGGCCGATCGTGACGGCGCCGAAGGCCAGCATCTGGAACGCGAGCGGCAGCGGAAACACCAGCAGCAGCACGGCGGTGATCCACGCGGCCACCGCCGGCCAGAGCAGGTAGGTGGTGCCGGTCGAAAGCTCCGCGATCAGCAAAACCAGTCCGATGCCGAACCAGTGCCACGGCGTCACTTCCGCTAAGAAAGAGGCGATCGAACTGTCCATGCTTGAAAGATAGCGATCTCCGGGGCCGGCGAAATCCCCGGCGCAGGCAAAATCGGACTTGTATATTACTGATCCGTCAGTAATATACCGATCATGGCTGAAAGACCTGACCCCGAAGCCCGCTGGCGGCGTCGCGCCAAGGCCCGGCCGGACGAAATCCTGAACGCGGCGCTCGATTCATTTCTGGAAAAGGGCTTTGAAGCGGCCCGCATGGAGGACGTGGCGGCCAAGGCCGACCTCTCCAAGGCCGGCGTCTATCTCTACTTCGAGAGCAAGGAAGCGCTGCTCAAGGCGCTGATCGTGCGCGAAGTGGCGCCCGTGGCGCAGCGCGCCGAAGCGCTGGCCGCAAGCGGCGCGGCCGATCCCGAAGCGGCGTTGCGGATGATCGCTGCATTCGCGCTGTCGAGGCTCACCGATCCGCGCGTGTTCGCGGTGCCGCGCCTCGTCATCTCCATCTCCAACCGCTTTCCCGATATCGCAACGTTCTACAAGACCGAGGTGATAGACCGCGCCCGCGCCGCGCTCACCTCCATCGTGCGCGCCGGAACCGCGCGCGGCGTCTTCCGCGACATCGACCCCGACATCGCCGTACGGCTCATCATCGGCCCCTTCATGTTCGAAGCGCTGTGGCGACACGTCTTCGCTGGAGAGCCCGGTATTACAGACGCCGACGCCGTGCTCGATCTGGTGATGGGCGTTCTCAAACGCGGGGATCCGCAATGAAGCCGGTGTTCTTCGGCGCCTTCGTCCTCGTTGCGATGGCGACCGCGTGCAGCAAGCCCGCGGCCGAAACGCTCGCCGGCTATGGCGAGGCGCAATACGTCTATCTCGGCCCGATGGATGGCGGACGCGTGGCGACGCTTCTCGTGCGCGAGGGCGACATGGTTGCCGAAGGCGCAGTGCTGGCCAACCTCGACACTGCGCGCGTAACAGCGTCCGCCGAAGGCGCGGGTTCGACCGAGGCGGCGCAGGCGCGCAGCGTGCGCGCACTCGATGACGCCGTGCGGAGCGCCCAGGCCAACGCCGAACTCGCCCGCGCCACGCTCGCTCGGTCACGGGCGCTGTTCGAGCGCGGCTTCGTGGCGCGCGCGCGTCTGGACATAGACAACGCCAGCGCCCGCGCCGCCGACGCCGCCGTGGCGCAGGCGCGCTCTGAACGCGACGCCGGCGTGCGGCGCACAAGTGCAGCCTCTGCCGATACCCGCCTTGCCCGCACGCGCGTGAGCGACGCCGCCATCCGCGCACCCGCAGCTGGCCGCGTCGAACGCATCTTCCACCGGCCCGGCGAAATTGTCGGCGCGGGCGAACCCGTGCTGGCGCTGTTGCCGCCGCAGAACATGAAAGTGCGCTTCTTCGCGCCGGAGCGTGTCCTGTCGCGCCTCAGGCCCGGCGCGCGCGTCGCCATCGCATGTGACGGCTGCGTCGCAAACCTTCAGGGCCGCGTCAGCTTCGTCGCCACGGAGCCGCAGTTCACGCCGCCGGTGATCTACAGCCTCGACGAACGCGACAAGCTCGTCTTCCTCGTCGAGGCCATTCCGGACACGCCGGACGTCATACGGCCCGGCCTGCCTGTCGACGTGCGTCTCCTCCCATGACGGCCGCGAATGACGCCCCGGCGATTTCCGTGGAAGGCCTGACCAAGCGCTTCGGGGATCGCACCGTCGTCGACGATCTGGCGCTCACCGTGCCGCGCGGCGCCATTTACGGATTTCTCGGCCCCAACGGTTCCGGAAAGACGACGACCATCCGCATGGTGTGCGGTCTGCTGAAGCCCGATGCGGGCCGTGGCACGGCGCTCGGCTTCGATGTCTTGACCGAAAGCGACCGCATCAAGGAACGCACCGGCTACATGACGCAGAAGTTCTCCCTCTACGAGGACCTGTCGCTCCGCGAAAATCTCGAGTTCATCGCCCGCCTCTATCGGCTTGAGGACGTGAATGCAGGCGTCGACGGCGCACTCGACAAGCTCGGACTTTCCGAGCGCGCGGCGCAACTCGCCGGAAGCCTTTCAGGCGGCTGGAAGCAACGGCTTGCACTTGCGGCGTGCATGATCCATGCGCCGGACCTGCTTCTGCTCGACGAACCCACCGCCGGCGTCGATCCGAAGGCGCGGCGTGATTTCTGGGACGAAATCCGCCGTTACGCCCGCGAGGGCGTCACCACGCTGATCTCTACCCACTACATGGACGAGGCCGTGCAGTGCGATTCCATCGCCTACATCGCTTACGGCAAGAAGCTCGTGGACGCGCCGACCGGGGACATACCCGGGTTCCTGGGCCTGCATGCCTGGCGCGTACGATCGAACGATCTGGATGCAGCGGAAGAGGTCCTGCGCGGCGCGCCCGGCGTCGAACTCGTCGCACGGTTTGGCACGGAACTGCATGTGGCCGGCCGCGACGAGGCCGCCCTTGCTGCATCAGTCGCCAGACTGCGCGGGGCGGGCGGCAGTGCTGAACCGATGGAGGCGGGACTTGAGGAGGCCTTCATCCACCTCATGACCCTGAGCGCGGACAACTACAAATGACCACGGCGCCTCCATCCTCCTTCGCTTGGTCCCGTGTCGTCGCGGTGTTCCTCAAGGAGCTGGTGCAGATGCGCCGCGATCGCCTCACCTTCGCGGTGATGGTGATGATGCCGGTGATGCAGCTTCTGCTGTTCGGCTACGCCATCAACAACGACCCCCGCCATCTGCCGACGGCCGTTGAGGTGCGCGACGACGGGCCCATGACCCGCAGCCTTCTGGCGAGCCTGAAAGCGTCGAGCTATTTCGAAATCGTCGCCGTCGCGCGCAGCGGTGCGGAGGGAGACCGTCTCCTGCGCAACGGCGAAGTGGTGTTTCTCATCGTCATTCCCGAGCGCTTCGAGGAGCGTCTGGTGCGCGGCGAGCGTCCGCAAATCCTCATCGCCGCCGACGCGAGCGATCCTGTCGCGGCCGCGGGACCGGTCGCCGCCCTCCAGAGCATAGCGCAGACCGCCTTCGCGCCGGAATTCACCGGAGCTCTCAGTCCCCTCGCAGCGACCCTGCCGTCCTACGAGATTATCGCGCACCGCCGCTACAATCCCGCCGGCGTCACCGCGTTCAACATCGTGCCCGGACTGCTCGGCGTGATTCTCACCATGACCATGGTGATGATCACGTCCATCGCGCTCACCCGCGAGATCGAGCGCGGCACAATGGAGACGCTGCTGTCGACGCCCGTGCGCCCCGTGGAGATCATGCTGGGGAAAACGACGCCCTATATTCTGGTCGGCGCGGTGCAGACCGTGCTTGTCCTGATCGCCGGCCATCTGCTGTTTCGGCTGCCGTTCACCGGCTCCGCGCTGACCCTGCTCGCCGCGATCACGCTGTTCATCGCCGCAAACCTGATGCTCGGCTATCTGATTTCAACCGTGGCGCGGACGCAGATGCAGGCCATGCAGATGACTTTTTTCGTCTTCCTGCCGTCCATGCTGCTGTCGGGCTTCATGTTTCCGTTTCGCGCCATGCCGGCTTGGGCGCAAGGCGTTGGCGAGGCGCTGCCGCTGACGCATTTCCTGCGCATCGCCCGCGCCGTTGTGCTGAAGGGCGCCGGCTTCGACGCGACGGCGCGCGAGCTTGGCGCGCTGGGCGTCATTCTCGCCGTGCTGACCATAGCGGCGCTCGCGCGATTCCGGCGGACGCTGTGATCAGGTCTGCGGCGTCGATGTTCCGCGCGATCCGGTGAGGACGGATTCCTTCGTCAGCGTCTTCAGGCCTTCCACGAGACCCGCAAGCCCGGCCAGATCCGCCGGCACGATCACGGTGCGCTGCTGCGGACTGGAAGCGAGCAAGGCGAAGGCCTCGATGTATTTCTGGCCGAGGAAGTAGTTGATCGCGTTGACGTCGCCCTTGGCGATGGCCTCCGACACGGCGGTCGTCGCGCTCGCTTCGGCTTCGGCCGAGCGTTCGCGCGCTTCGGCGTCGCGGTAGGCGGCTTCGCGGCGGCCTTCGGCTTCCAGGATCGCCGCCTGCTTGGCGCCTTCGGCGCGGAGCACCGCGGCGGCCTTGTCGCCTTCAGCTTCAAGAATTTGCGCGCGACGCTCGCGCTCGGCTTTCATCTGGCGCGCCATGGCCTGTGTGAGGTCGGCCGGGGGCGAAAGGTCCTTGATCTCGATGCGCGTGGCCTTCACGCCCCACGGATTGGTGGCGTGATCGAGCACGGTAAGAAGCTTTGCGTTGATGAGATCACGCTGCGAAAGCACCTCGTCGAGATCCATCGACCCCACGACCGTGCGCAGGTTCGTCATCGAAAGATTGAGGATGGCGTGGTTGAGGTTTTCCACCTCGTAGGCGGCCTTGGCCGGATCGATCACCTGGATGAAGATCACCGCGTCACACAGGACGATGGCGTTGTCCTTGGTGATGACCTCCTGGCGCGGCACATCGAGCACCGTCTCCATCATGGAGATCTTGCGCCCGACTCCGTCCACGAACGGAATGAGGAAAGCCACGCCCGGCTTGAGCGTTTTTGTGTACCGGCCGAAGCGCTCGACGGTCCACTGCCGGCCTTGCGGCACGAACTTGATCGCCGAAAAACCGATCATCACGGCCAGCGCCGCGAAAATGCCGAACACGATATCCATGGCGCGAGCCTCCACTCTCTCCCAACTCTTTGAGCCAGAAGAGGAAAAGAAGCGTTAGCTCACGCCTTAACGGCGAGTTTACGCCGTGGGATTCTCAGAGCTGGCCGAGCAGGTAGTCCGCGCTCGAAACCTTGAACTCGCCGCCCTGCTCGACGTTGAGTTCGGTTACCACGCCGTCCTTGACCAGCATGGAGTAGCGCTTGGAGCGCGCGCCCATGCCGAAGCCCGAGGCGTCCATGTCGAGGCCGAGCGCCTTGGCGAACGCGCCATTGCCGTCCGCCAGCATCAGCATGTCGTCGCCGACATTCTGGTCCTTGCCCCAGGCGCCCATGACGAACGCATCGTTCACCGAGGTGCAGGCGATGAGATCGACGCCCTTGGCGCGGAACGCGTCAGCCTTGTCGCGGAACCCCGGCAGATGCTTGACCGAGCACGTCGGCGTGAAGGCGCCGGGCACCGCAAAGAGCGCGACGGTCTTGCCTGCGAAGACGTCCTCGCCGGTCATCGGTTTGGGGCCGTCCTTGGTGCCCGCCACGAAGGAGGCTTCCGGCAGCTTGTCTCCGACCTTGATCATATCGCGTCTCCTGAACCCATGTGGGTGAACCGTTGAGGGGTACATAGTCCGGCGCCCCCGGCCGTGTAACCCCTCTTGCGGAGCAAACGCGGCCCCGTCAGGTTGCGGCCATGGACGGATCCCTGACCGGCAAACTTCTGATCGCCATGCCCGGCATCGGCGACCCGCGCTTCGAGAAGTGCGTGATCGTCATGTGCATGCACACGCCCGAGGCGGCGATGGGGCTCGTGGTCAACAAGATCAAGGAAGACCTGACGCTCGGCGACGTGCTCGAACATCTCGGCGTCGAGGCGCCGGAACCGATCGCGGGCCGGCCCGTGCTGGAAGGCGGCCCGGTGAAACCCGACCGCGGCTACGTTCTGCACAGCGCCGACTTCGACGCCGGCGATGCGACGCAGTACGTAACGGAGGAACTCTCGCTCACCGCCACGCGCGACGTTCTGGAAGCGCTCGGCGAAAATCGTGCGCCGCCGCAGGCCTATGTGCTCGCTCTCGGCTATGCGGGCTGGGGCGCAGGCCAGCTTGAGAACGAACTGCACGGCAATGTATGGCTCGTCGCGGATTTCGAGCGAGGCATCATCTTCGATGATGCGCACGACAAGAAATGGACCCGCGCCATCCGCAGCATCGGCATCGATCCGAGCATGCTGACCGGCGAAAGCGGTCGCGCCTGAAAGCCTATGCCTTGATCGGCGCAGGCGCGTTCGGGTTGAGCAGCGCCTTCATCTCCGACCACGGGATCTTCACCTCGAAGTTGCCAAGCGCGTGCGGGCCGATGCTTTCCGGCGGAAACAGCACGACAAGGCCTTCCTCGGTGATGAGCCAGTTCTTGGTTTTGGTCGCCGTATCGAGCACTTCCGGCGCGCGCAGTTCGATGCCGGGGTCCATGGCGTTGAACTGACGGCGCAGATCGCGCGACACACGTTGCGCCAGCCATGCCTTCCAGCGCGCGGGCGGCGCGGAGAACACGTCCTCTTCCTTCAACGGCTCGCCGGTGGACATCACCACCGTGATGACCTTTTCGCCATTGCTCGGGCGGATTGCGGTGGCGGCGTTTTCCATCGTCGTAAAACGCACGCTGATGAGTTCGGGCCCCGCGAACGCGATACGGTAGTCGACGAATTCGCTGGTCTGGTCCGTCAGACCGTACACGGGGCGCTGGGTCATCAATTCGTTGAAGCGCCGGATCTGCGGCGTGTCGCCCTGCAGGCGCGGGAAACGGATTTCCTGCGTGATCGCCACCGGCGCGTATTCGCCGCCCCCCATTTCGGCGGCGATTTCGGCGGTGATCGGCTGCGCGCGATTCACTTCGACTGCCTGGAATGTGTAACCGCCCTGCTGCGTCACGGCCGTCGACGCCTGCTCGGCGCGCCGCTTCAGCGCGCCGCTGAGGCAGCCCTCCTGGTCGGGCGTCAGCGGGATCTTGCCTTCGCCAATTCCGCACGCGATGCGCGTCGCCTGCAGCCATTGCGTCTGGCCCTCAGCCAACTGGCGGGCGGCATCGATGGGGATATCGCCGGCAGCCTCCACGAGGCGGCTCTTTACCTGCCCGACCAGCGGCGAGAGATCGGGATCGCCGCAAAGCGCTTCGCCGAACGCCCCGCCGACCGAGCCGCACGGATCGGAAGCCGCTTCAACAACGGAGGCGGAGGTCGCCTCGGCCTTGGGCGCATCCTTGCCGTCCCTTTCACCGCACGCTGCGAGAGCGACCGTGAGCATGAGGGCTGCACTTACTGCTCCATTCCGGTAGCTCTTCACGCGCGCCATCTGTCGTCCTCTTCATGCTCCGGCGCTGCCGGCCGGTTCGGGTGAACCCGTGTCCAAGGAATACGTCAACGTCATGGCTTCAGGAACCGCCTATCGCCCTGACCCGAAATTCGCTGCGCTCGGGCCAGACTTCGCCGATCCGGTCGCGCCTGCCCAGTTCCCGCAGGCGCGCCTGCGGTGGCGCAACGACCGGCAGGCAGCCCGGATCGGCCTAGGCCATTTCGATGGGCCGGCGTTCGAGGCGCACTTCGCACGTTTCGAACCGCTGCCGGACAACCAGCCTGCGCCGCTCGCGATCCGCTATCACGGCCACCAGTTCCGGAGCTACAACCCCGACATCGGCGACGGGCGCGGCTTCCTCTTCGCGCAACTTCGCGACGACCGCGACCGCCTGCTCGACCTTGCGACTAAAGGGTCGGGGCAGACGCCGTACTCGCGTTTCGGCGACGGGCGGCTGACGCTCAAGGGCGCCGTGCGCGAAATCCTCGCGGCAGAAATGCTGGAGGCGCAGGGCGTCTATACTTCCAAGGCCTTCGCCGTGTTCGAGACCGGCGAGGCCCTGCAGCGCAACGACGAACCGTCGCCCACGCGCAGCGCCGTACTCACGCGACTGGGCCACAGCCATGTGCGCATCGGCGCCTTCCAGCGTCAGGCCTACCATGAGCGACCGGACCTCCTCGCCAAACTCGTCGATCACTGCGCGGAGGTCTATTACCCCGACCTGCTCGAGGTTGAGGGCGAAGATCGCGTCGCGGGACTGCTCGCGCACGTCACGGTCGCAAACGCCACGCTTGCCGCGAGTTGGATGGCGGCGGGCTTCGTCCACGGCGTGCTCAACACCGACAACATGAACGTCACCGGCGAGAGCTTCGATTACGGCCCCTGGCGTTTCCTGCCGACGAGCGATCCGAACTTCACCGCCGCCTATTTCGACGAGCGTGGTCTGTACGCGTTTGGCCGCCAACCGCAGGCGACGGGCTGGAATTGCGCGCAATTCGCCGGCGCCCTCGTCTCGATCTGCCCGCAGGAAAAGCTGGAAGCGTCGCTGCAGGTCTTCGCCGTGGCGTACCAGAGCGCGCTGCGCGACCGCACGCTGGCGCGGCTTGGCCTCGCGCCCGGCGATCTCGAGAACGATCTCGTCTTTCTCGCCGAGCTCTTCCGCTGGATGACGGACTCGCAGGTCTCTTGGCCGCAGTTCTTCCACGACTGGTTCTGCGCCGACGCCGCTCGCGCCGATGCAAGCCCCGAATGCTCACACTACGGAAGCGCCGACTTCAGAGCCACGCGCGCCGGTCTGCTCGACCGCGCTCCGGTTCGCCCCCAACGTCTCGCCCACCCCGTACTGCAGGCGCCGACACCGCCGATGCTGCTCATCGAGGACGTGGAGGCGCTGTGGGCGCCTATTGCGGAGGCCGATGACTGGTCGGAGTTCAAGGCGAGGACCGCGCAGATTGCGGCCCTTCGGGACGCGCTCGATTTGCCGCAGACTTCGGCGCGCGATCTTCCAGCGACACCTCGCCAATACTAGGCGTCACGAGATTGTCATGCGCCGCTCTTATGCGCTCGGCGATCACGATGGAGACGACGATGGCGGACGATGGCGTGGACCTGAACGATACCCCGACCCCGCACCTGCGCGATCTCATCGACGCGCGCCTGACGCGCCGGGCGGTCCTTGGCGCAGCGACTGCCGCGCCGCTTCTATCTCTGTCTGACACGGCCGCTCAGGCCGCACTGCCCACAGGCGCCGCGCCGTCATTCACCTCCGTCGCCGCGACCGTCGCCGACACGGTGAGCGTGCCGGACGGCTACGAAGTCCGCACGCTCGTGGCGTGGGGCGATGCGTTGTTCGAGGGTATGGCCCCGTTCGATCCCGACAAACTCACCCGCGCCGAACAGGAGAAGCGCTTCGGCCAGAACAATGACATGCTCGCGATTTTTCCGGCTCAGTATGCGTTTCCGTGGCCGCGCGATCAGAAGCGGCACCTACTGTGCTCCAACCATGAATATGTCGAGCCAGCGCTGATGTTTCCGGGCGTGGCCGCGCCGAATGCCTTCAACGCGGAACAGGGCGCAGCGATGTACGCAGCCATGGGCATCGGCGTCGTGCAGGTGGAAAAGAGCGACGATGGCGCGTGGCGCATCGTGCGCGATGCCGCGCCGGGCGGGTTGAACCGGCGCATCACACCCTTCACGCCTGTACGCATCGAGGGCCCCGCAGCCAACCATCCGTGGGTGGTCGCCGCGACGGCGCACATGAATGCTGCGGAACCGGGAACGCCGGCCGGCGCGGTTGCGTGCGGAACGTTCGCCAACTGCGCGGGCGGCGTGACGCCATGGGGCACGTATCTCTCGGCGGAAGAGAACATCAACTACTACTTCCCGAACTCGAACCCGCAGTCGGACGCGCTGAGGGCGGCGTCCGCGGACGCGGCCTATGAGCGCGACGCGAAGAGCTTCAGCTATCCGGCGAACGCGTGGCGCGTCGTGCCTGCGGCGCCGGCACAGTTCAACCTCGCCACAAATCCAACAGCCCCCGCGCTCTACGCTTGGACAGTCGAACTTGATCCATATGATCCCGCCTGGATACCGCGCAAGCGCACCGCGCTCGGGCGTCGCAAGGCGGAGTGCGCGACAACCGCATTGACGAAGGACGGTCGCGTTGCGGTGTACTCCGGTGACGATGAGGCCAACGAATTCGTTTACAAGTTCGTCTCGCGGGGTCGGTTCAACGCGGCGAACCGAACCGCAAACCGCGAGCTGCTTAACGAAGGCGTTCTGCACGTGGCGCGCCTTGAGGAAGACGGCACGGGCGTCTGGATTCCGGTGACGCTCGCTGCCGCCAACCGCGCCGCGCGCGGGCGGGGCTACGCGCCGCTCTTCCGAGACGAGGGCGACCTCATGATGCGCGCGCGCGACGCGGCGCGGCTTCTCGGCGCAACGCCCATGGATCGGCCCGAAGACGTCGAAGCGGTGCTCGACAACAACTGGCGCGGGCTTGGTCCGGTGCTCGTCGTCTGCACGAAGAACGCCACGCAGGCCCCCGCCAATCCGGGCAATCCGCGCCGCACCGATCCCGAGCGTCCCAATGCGAACCTTGGCAATCCCACTGGGCACATCCTGCGCATCGACGAGGCGAACAACGACTGCGGCGCGCGCTCGTTCAAGTGGGATGTCTTCCTCCTCGGCGGCGATCCGGGATCGGAGACGGGCGTCGTTGAGGGGCAGGACGGCGAACGGCTGCTCGTTTCCACCAAGCTGGGCGACCGCCAGACCGCCAGCGGCGATCGCTTCGCCTGCCCCGACAACATCTGCATCGACACATCGCTGAATGTCTGGATTTCCACCGACGGCAACCCCGACGTGTTTGCCGACAGCAATGACTGCGTGATGGTCACGCCGCTCGCAGCGGCGGGTCCAAGGCCGCTCAAGCGCTTTCTTGTGGGTCCAGTGGGCTCGGAAATCTGCGGGCCGATGATGGCGCCCGACGAAAAGGCGTTCTTCTGCGCGATCCAGCACCCCGGCGGCGCCGACTCGTCCGGCGTCGGCGTACGGGAGCTGCGCTGGCGGCGCGGCGGCAAGCCGCCCTCCACCTTCCCCGATGGCGGTTGGCCGCGTTCGGCGGTGGTGTATGTGACGAAGAAGGACGGCGGAAAGATCGGCAGCTAGCGCCGCACGAAGCCCTTCGGATTGAGCGCGCGCGCGACCTTCGCCGCGGCGCGCACCTGATCGGTATCGCGCGCCTTGAGTTCGTCGGTCAGCGCGTCCCACGGCGCGATGTTGTCGTGCAGCATCAGCCGGTTGTCCCGCTTGCCGGGCCGCCAGCCGGACAACAGCCGCTCCGCCACCCACCGGTCGTGCTCGACGACGGAGAGCTTCTCCAGCATGTCCGGCGCGATCATGGGATGCACCTCGCCGCCGCGTTCGTCGGTGGGTTTCCAGCCGGCGTCCCAGAGCTTCACGAGCGCGGAGTCCGCCACGGCGCGATTGGCGTTGCGATAGGTCTCCGGCACTTCGTCCCAGGTCTTCTTCACCGCTTCGAGTTCGCGCATGTCGACGTCGCGGTGCATCATTTCCTTCTCATAGAGCCGGTGCGCAACCGCCGCGCCGCGATCGAGCACGCCTTCGATGATGAGTTCGCGCGTCGCCACCGCTTCTACCGCGCCGAATGCCTGCAGGTAGGCGTCGAGCACGTCCGGGGTGCGATCGCCCGAGGCAAACTGGCGCGAAAATTCCGACTGCGTCGTCTCCTTCATGAAGATCGGCGCCGCCCACACGCCGCGCATATTGGCCGTGCGCATGATGCCGAGCGCCAGCTGGATGTTCTGGCCGTCACTTCCGGTGGAAACGACGACTGCACTGGCAGGCCCCCGCGTCTGCTCGATTTCGTAGAGGAAGCCGCCGTCGAGACTGCGGCGCGTCCAGTCGAACGGCACGAACTGGATATCGGCGCGCCAGACATCATAGGCGTCGGCCTGCGGGTAGCGTGCCAGGAAATGCAGACGCGCGTCTTCGGCGTCGGGCGCGATCACCGTCACGCGCGGCGCGCCGAAGCGGGCCGACCACAGGCTCATCAGCGTACGCAACACCACGGCCTCGGCGGTCGCATCGAAGCCGAACACGACGATGTGCAGCTTCTCGCGGTTCTGCAGCGCCGCAAGATCGAGGATCTCCGGGGAATGGCGGGCGATGAGCGCGCGCGCCGCCACTTCGTCGAGAGAGAACGGGCGCGGATCGATGACGCCCTTCGACCTCTTCTTGTGCGTGGGCACCTCGCGCTCGGCGAGCATGCGCATTTCGCGCGCCTCCATCAGGAGCAGCGGCGCACCTATCGCGACGTGCGCGGCGAGGCGCCGGCGCCCCTTCTTCTGCAATGCGCGGAGCGCCGCTTCGATGCGCAAATTTTCCGTGTCGTCGTCGCTGAGCGCCACCACATGGGCGGCATGACCGGCGCGGGCGGACTTCAGCGCGTCGGCATGCGTGGGATCGCCCTCGATAAGGATCACGCCCGACTGGCGCAACGACCAGGCCGTCTCCGGCTCCAGACCCCGCGCGATCATGACGACGGCGTCTTCCTTGCCGGACTTTTCGCGGCACGAGCGCGCCAGCGCGAGCGCCGCAGGATTTTCACCCGCGATCACGACGTGATGAGACGCGCCCATCATCCACAGGCGCGCAAACGATCGTCCCACGGCGCCGGAAAAGCCAAACAGAAGCCCGACCGCCGTCAACAGCAAGCCAGAGAAACGCGCGATCTCGAGTTTCCAGTTTCCGTCGCCGCCGGCGCCTTCGTATCCGCCCGTCATCGCGAGCGCGCCGAGCGTGCTGTAGAGCGCATCCGAAGGGGCGCGTTTCTCGAGCCAGCCCAGAAGTCCGAATCCGACCCACAGCAATGCAAGCAGCAGGATGATCGCCCACTTCACGCGCGGCTTGCGCTGGTGCGCGACTTTGGTGAACCCCGCAGCGCGCATGGCCCAGAAGTCGCCGTAACGCGACGCCATGTCGGATCTCCCGCAACAAACCCGGCTCCCCTCGGGCTTTTGGGAACCTCGCGCGCTTGACTGAGGCTGGCAAGCCCTGCTCCTTAGTGCGCGAGCTGGGTGGGTCTGGCTCCCGATGAAGCGAGAGCGGTGGCGACGCCGGAGGGATTCGAACCCCCGACCCTCTCCTTAGGACGGAGCAGCTCTATCCAGCTGAGCTACGGCGCCGAGGGCGGTCTTATGGCCCGTTCCGGCGGCGTCGTCGACTGGACAGCGGATCGGGTGGGGAGACGTCGCATGCGTGCGTGGACGGGCGTAGTGATCGCGGTGGCGCTGGCTGCCTGCGGACCGAAAATCGAAGATCTCGAAAAGGGCGAGAAAGGTACCGCTGCGGAAGTCCGCGATGGCGACACGTTTGTCATGGACTCAGGGCTCGTGGTGCATCTCGCGGGCGTCGAGGCGCCAGGCTTCGAGCAGCCGCTCGCGAAGGATGCGCGCGGCGCGCTGGAGCGGCTCGTGGCGCATCGCAAGGTGCAACTGGCCTATGGCGGCGAAAAGCGGGCACGGGAAGCCGCGCTCGCTCAGGTCTACGTGCAGACCGAGGGCGGTCGCTGGGTGTGGGCGCAGCAGGCGCTGCTGCTTGAGGGTCATGCCCGCGTCCATACGCGCCGGGACAACGTCGCCCGTCTCGCCGAACTCACTGCGGCTGAAGACGCTGCCCGCACGGCCAAGCGCGGTGTCTGGGCTGACCCGTTCTACGCGTTGCGTTCACCCGCCGACCTCGCGCGCAGCCTCGATGAGGTGAAGGCCGATCCGGCGTGTGCAGCGGAGCTGGCGCAGATCGCGGAGCGCCGCGAGGCGCGCAAGAAGGCCGAAGACGCGCCCGTAACAGGGCGACCCACAACACCTCCGCCCGAAGCCGCGAAATCAGAAGATGCGGTCGCGACGGACGAACCACGCCGTCCCCGCCGTCGCCGCGACCTCACGATCGTGGAGGGCCAGATCACCAGCGTCGCCGACCGGGAGCGCGCTGTCTTCCTCAACTTCGGCGACGACATCGCGCGCGACTTCGGCGTCATGATCGGCAAGGACAATCTCGCCAACTTCCCTGGCGGCGTGGAAGCACTGACCGCGCTGCAGGGGAAGACAGTGCGCGTGCGCGGAACGGTGCCACGCTGCGCGAAACCTCTCATGCGGATCGATCACGCCGCGCAGCTGCTCGTCGTGAAGTAGCGTGCCAGCGCTACCAGCGTCGCCGCGTGAAGAATGGCACGACCGTTCCCTGATCGCGATGACGCCCGCCCATGCCCGCCGCGAAGAAGGCGGCTGCAGCGCTGACGAGCAGCGAAGCGGCGGCCACGAAGGCTGCAATGATGCTCATGCGACGTGCGACCTCGGCGCGGGCTTCTTCGGCCTGCGTGAGTTCGGACCCGACCGCGTCGCCAACAGTTGCGTCGCCATCACCAGCCGCCACGGCCGCGGCGGCATCGCCGACTTGCGCGGCGACGGTCGCTGTCGCTGCGGGCTCACCTTCGCGCGCAGCAAGCGCCCCCGCGCCGCCGAGCGCTGACGCTGCGAGCACGGCTCCTACCAGCGCGCCCGTGGCCCAGACAAGCAGACCGTGCAGACCGTCGCGCACGTCGACTTCGTGTTCGGTGCCATCGTTGATGCGGCGGCGCAATCTGCCCGTGACATAGCCTCCGGCCATGAAGGACGACACCTGCACCCATACAATCCAGAGACCCGCCGCGACGACGAATGCCACCACGCTCACGCCCTCGCCTTCGCGGGGTGAGCTCAATCCAAGGCCGAGCGCGGCGCCGAAGGTCAACAGGACAAAGGAAATGGCGGTCGCGAGGACGGCGCCTGCGAACACCGCGGCCCAATCCACATAGGAGTGGTCAGAACTGGTAGGGGTAGCCACCGCAGGACCTGGTCCGACGGTGACGAGGACGGCGTCTTTTGACTCGATCATGGTGTATGGTCCGCTTTCAGAAGTTCAACGCAAACCGACGAACGAGAGAATCGCGAGCACGATCACGACCGCGCCGACCAGATAGACGATGGAATTCATGGAAGCCTCCCGACGCGCCGTTCGCGACGCTCACAAGGCCCCAAACGCCTGGATCATGGCCGGGTTCCCTGAGTGCGCGCCGCGCAAGGATGCGTCTGGCGGACTGACGGAGGGTCGGTTTTGCGGCGCCTGCTCAGATCAGCCCCGCCGCAACAGGATCCCCGACGAGGTCCAGCAGCGCACGCCGGAGCTTTTCCATGGCGCCTTGCTCGATCTGGCGCACGCGCTCCTTCGAGACCCCAAGCCGCCGCCCCAACGATTCCAGCGTGACGACATTGTCCTCTTCCAGCCGCCGCTCGCGGATGATGAGGCGCTCGCGTTCGTTCAGCCGACCAAGCGCTGCTTCCACCCAACGAACGCGGGCTTCCCCGTCGCGTCGGTGCATGGTCTCCACGTCGGGTGTCATCGCCTCGTCGGGCAGAACATCCTGCCAGTCACCGCCGCCAGCCTCGCCGAGCGGCGCGTTCAACGAGCGGTCCGGTCCGGACATGCGTGCCGCCATGGCCTCCACTTCGGCCTCCGAAACGCGCAGCTTGTGCGCGACGAAGGTGCGCGTCGCGCGCGTGAGATGGTCTCCCGTGTCGTTGATCTTCGCGCGCAGGCGGCGAAGATTGAAGAACAGCGATTTCTGCGCCGACGTCGTGCCCGTGCGCACGATAGACCAGTTGCGCAGGATGTAGTCCTGGATGGCCGCGCGGATCCACCAGGCGGCGTAGGTCGAGAAACGCACGCCGCGCTCAGGATCGAAGCGTGCCGCCGCCTGCATGAGCCCGACATTGCCCTCCTGCACGAGTTCCGAAGTCGGCAGGCCGTAGTTGCGAAACTTCGACGCCATCGCCACCACAAGTCGGAGGTAGGCGCTCGTGAGCGTGTGCAGCGCCGCCTCGTCGCCATTCACGCGCCACCGGCGGGCAAGGTCGGTTTCGTCTTCGGCGCCCAGCATCGGAATGCGCATGGTCTGGCGCGCGTAGCTGCGGGTCGCGGTCTGGAACTCTTCGGTCTCGGTGAGCGGCATGGGAGCCTCCGCTGCGGCGCGATACGCGCTTGCACGAAGGAATACGCGCCAACAGCCCGACGGTTTACGCCGACCACGGCGAAAAGGCGCCGCAACAACGAAAAAGGGGTCGGCGCGCCGCCGACCCCTTCCCGTTATTCAATTGAGGCCCTGAAGCTCAGGCCGCCGCCTTCTTCAGCGACAACGAGTGCGAGAGCTTGGCCAGCGCCGTCTCGCGATCGGTGTTCTCCACGGCCGCGAGTTCGCGACACATGCGGTCGAGGGCCGATTCATAGAGCTGGCGCTCCGAATAGGACTGCTCCGGCTGGTCGCCGCCGCGGTGCAGGTCGCGCACGACCTCCGCGATGGAGATCAGGTCGCCCGAGTTGATCTTTGCTTCGTATTCCTGGGCGCGGCGCGACCACATGGTGCGCTTGATGCGGGCCCGGCCGGACAGTGTCTTGAGCGCCTCGTCGACCACCTTGGTGGACGCGAGCGCGCGCATGCCGCAGGACTTGGCCTTTGCGGTCGGAACCCGCAGGGTCATCTTGTCCTGTTCGAAGGAGATGACGAAAACTTCCAGTTCGGTCCCGGCGACGGTCTGCCGCTCAAGGCCGGTGACACGGCCTACGCCGTGCGCAGGGTAAACGATGTGGTCGCCGGTACGGAAAGACTGCGGCGCAGCCGCGGTGCTCACGGTCATGTGGTCTATCGCTCCAATTTCCCAACGCGACCACAGGCAACAGGACGCAAAAGGGGGGCTTGATCGCCTCTCGACCCCTTGTGTCCCTTGAGAATGCCTGCGGACTCCGACGACGGCGAACGCGCCGCGAGTGAGCCTGTATGTATCACAGTTTCTTCATCTAAGGAAGACCTGCTCACAGGGGTGGAAGTGACGCAGACATAGCCGATTGGGACTTCACCCCTTACCCGGCTTCTCCGAGAAGTACTTCTCGAACTTGCCCGTCTCGTCCTTGAACGCGTCGGCGTCTTCCGGCGGGTCGCCCTTGTGGGTGATGTTGGGCCAGACCATGGCGAAGTCGGTGTTGACCTTGAGCCACTTCCCGTCCGGCGTATCCTCGGTGTCGGGCTTGATGGCGTCGACAGGGCACTCGGGCTCGCAGACGCCGCAGTCGATGCACTCGTCGGGATGGATCACGAGGAAGTTCTCGCCCTCATAGAAGCAGTCCACCGGACACACTTCGATGCAGTCCATGTATTTGCATTTCACGCAGGCGTCGGTGACGATGTAGGTCATCGTTGGATGGGCTCTCCGGTTTTGCGGGCGTCATCAACCACACGCACAGCGCCCCCACAACGGTTCCCGCCTGAAGGGATCAATAAGCCGCGCCGTCGGCTGCATCCTCGCCCGAGACCGGCGGTTCAAGGTCGTCGTAGAGCAGGCGCGCATCCGCCGCCGGCCCGCGCCGGGTCCCCAGGTCCGACACGCGTACCGTCCGCAGCACCCGCCCTTGCCGGAAGCTGATCCCGTCGCCGGGCTCCACGGTCGTGGCGGGTTTGTCGACCTTGCGGCTCTGCCCTGTACGCTCGACGAAGACGCCCTTCTCCACCACGCCGGCCGCCATGGTCCGCGTCTTGAAAAACCGCGCGCGCCAGAGCCACACGTCGAGCCGGACCCGCTCCCCGCTCATGCGCCGCCTGCCTTGCGGGGGACGATGAGATCGGCAAGCGCGCCGAAGGCGTTGTCGGGCTTGGCGGCGCTGCGCCGCTTCGCGCTCGTCCGCACAGGGGCCGCCGGACGCCAGCGCGAGGCTGCGCCGGTGTCGGAGTCGCCCTCCTGCACCCGTTTGTAGCCGAGCGCGGCGAGTACGCCCTCGATCTCGCGCGCCGGGCAACCGATGGCCGCCGCCATGGCCGGATCGAGCGGGAAGTCGACGCCTTGCCCACGCGCCGCCGCGCAGGCGCCGGCCAGATGCTCCACCGCATCAAGACGCACTGCGCGCGGGCCGGCGGGGCGGAAGCCCGCCGCCGCGTAGCTCGGCCAGGAGAGCGCGTTATCGATCGGCGCCGACTGCGCGCCGGGCGGCGGCAGGAAGAGCGTCGCGGGATCGCCGCCGAGCGCGCTGCGCAGGATGGCGTGCAGACGCGCGGCGCGCTGTTTCAGCAGCAGCGGCATGTAGATGGAGTGACGGCCGACGCGAACACCGAGCGCCGCCATCGCTTTGCGGTCCTCGCTCTCGAGCGCGCCGACGGCCTCCGAGGATGTACGTCGGTCGAGCGCGCCGCCCGCCTCGATGAGCTGATACGCAAGACCCCGCGCCGCGCCGGAGAGCGCGCGCGCCTCGATCCCCGCCTCAAGCCGCACCAGCACGCCGAGATCGCGTTCAACCGTGTCGTTCAGCCACCGCTCGATGCGCGTCTTCGCCGCCGCGAGCATGGATTCATCGCCCGTGTCGCCGCCGAGCATGGTGACGCGCGGTGCAAAGAGTGGCGAACCGGGCGAAAGCCGCGCGACGGCGGCACCGTCCGCTTCAATGCATGCGTTGGCGTCCAATCGGAAGAGCGCATCCTCGCCCTGCGCGATCACGCGCAGGCGGCGCGTTACTTCGGGACGCAGCGCACGGAACGCGGCGTTGCGCACCGCCTGCGCCTCGCGGCCGCCCGCACGCGGATCGGGCTTGAACACAAGGCCCTGCAGGCGGCCCACATAGTGACCCTCCACCGTCACCTCGCCTTCTTCGGTCACGCCAGCGAGGAGGATGTCGTCGCGCTTGAGGCTGCGCACCAGCGCGCTCGTGCGGCGATCGATGAAGCGTTGCGTCAGCACGCCATGCAGCGCGTCCGAGAGGCGGTTCTCGATTTCCTGCGCGCGCACGCGCCAGCCTTCGCAGTCGTCGAGCCAGTCGGGACGGTTTGCGGCATAGGTCCACGTGCGGATGTGCGCGAGGCGCGATTGCAGCGCATCGAGATCGCCGTCGATGCGGTCGAGACGCGAGATTTCCTTGTGGATCCAGTCCTGCGGCAGGCGCTGCTTGCCGCCGATGAGATGGCGCGCGAACTCCGTCAGCAGACGCGCGTGTTCGTCGGCCGTCGCTTTGCGGAAGTCCGGCGTCTGGCAGATTTCCCAGAGGCGGCGCACGTCGGCGGGACGGCGTACGCGTTCGATCACTTCGGGCTCGAGAGACACGCGCCGCAGTGCGAGTTCGTCGATGGCGCCGCGCACGCGGACGAGGCCCGGCTGATTGGGCGGCGTCTCCAGCGCCGCGACCAGTTTTTCCACCGACGCAAAGTCGAGATCCGGCGAACGCCACTCCACCGCGACAAGCGTCTCGAAGTCGTGGCCCTCCACACGCAACACAGTCTCGGCGTCGAACGGCGGGCAATCGCCCGTCTCGCCGAACGTGCCGTCATCGCGGAAACGTCCCGCACGACCTGCAATCTGCGCAACCTCGTCCGGGCGCAGCACGCGATTGCGACGCCCATCGAACTTGGCGCGGCTCGCGAACGCCACGTGATCGACGTCCATGTTCAGGCCCATGCCGATCGCATCGGTGGCCACGAGAAAATCGACTTCGCCGGACTGGTAGAGCGCGACCTGTGCGTTGCGCGTGCGCGGGCTCAGCGCGCCCATCACCACCGCAGCGCCCCCGCGCTGGCGGCGGATCAGTTCGGCGATGGCGTAGACTTCTTCCGCCGAGAACGCGACGATTGCGGTGCGCTTGGGGAGCTTGGTGAGTTTCTTCGCGCCGTCGTAGCGCAGTGTGGAGAACCGCTCGCGGCGGATGATCTCGGCGTGCGGCGCGAGGCGACGGATGACCGGGCGCATGGTGTCGGCGCCGAGCAGCATGGTCTCGCTCGTCCCGCGCGCGCGCATGAGGCGATCGGTGAAGATGTGGCCGCGGTCGGGGTCGGCGGCGAGCTGCACTTCGTCGACGGCGAGGAAGTCGACCTGCTTTTCCAGCGGCATCGCCTCGACCGTGCAGACGAAGTAGCGCGCGCTGTCGGGGACGATCTTCTCTTCGCCGGTGATCAGCGCCGCCGCCCGCAGCCCCTTGGCCTTGACGACCTTGTCGTAGACCTCCCGCGCCAGCAGGCGCAGCGGTAGCCCGATCATCCCGGACCCGTGCGCCAGCATCCGCTCGATCGCGAGATGCGTCTTGCCGGTGTTGGTGGGACCGAGGACGGCGACAACCCGCGCGTCTACCCCCTGCCTGCCAGTGTGGGGAGAAGTCATCGCCGCCCTTCCGTCGTGCGGAGATGGCCCGTCAGAAGGCGCGAGACAAGCGGGGCGCCGAATCTCGTGGGCGCGCAGCCGGGCCGAGCGCGACTATCGAGCCTGGACCTTGGCGCACAAAGACTTGGGTCGAGGATGCGGTAGTGATGTCCAAGAGTCCGAATCGGGAACGAGTCACGTTCGAAGCACTGTGAGTGATTCGTTCTCCCGATGTTCACTGCTAGATATTGTGGCCGATTCTCCGTCCACGCACAACGCACCATGTTTCAGCCGTCTGAGCTCGCCGTGAAGCTCCGAGCTTCCAGCACCGCCACGCCGATCTGCTCCACGTCCGTGGGCATCTCGATGCGGATCGGCGCGTAGAGGCCGTTGGCTGTCCGGGCGAAGAGGAAGGTGAGCGTCGACGGCGTCTGGGGGTCGGGGAAACCGGCGATGGGGCGGAACTGGACGCTGCAGCGGATCGCCTGCCCCCGGTAGGCGCGGGTGTTCACCTCGATGCGACCGTTGGCCGACATCACGAAATCGAAGCGCGAACGGCCGTCCATGAGGACGCGGATCGTGCGTGCGCAGGGATCGCCCGTGGTCGCGACCATGCTGGCGATGGCCGCGACCTGATCGATCGCGCCGGCTCTCTGAGCGGCGGTGGCCGGCGGATTGCCCATGCCCATGACCGGGGTGGCGGTGGTGACGGGCGCGCCGCCGGCGAAGGAGACCTCGACAATCCGGTTACGCTTGCCGCCCTGGTGACGGTAGGCGGTGGGTTGGAGGCCCTGGGCGGTCACCTGGCCGCTGGACGCATAGCGGTAGTCCTGGGCGCTGCCGACCAGGGTGCGGACAAGGCCGGTCATGCGCCGCGAGGCGGTCGCCTCGTAGGCGTCGCCCTGGAACTTGACGCCGAAATTGAAGTCCCCGGCCTGGATGCCCTTGCCGCTTACGGAATAGACGGCGTTGAACGTGCGCGCGCCCGCCGTGGCGGGGGGCGTGATGGGAGACTGGGCGTTCGCCACGCCTGTCAGGAGCGCCAGGGCCGTCACCGCCAGAAGTCGCCGCATCGTCACTCTCCAGAACCGTCGGCACCTGCCGGGCCGATGGACAACCTATAAGGGCTCAGGTGGTTGCAGCATGAACGGATCGGGGCGCAAGTGTGGCGAAGCCTATGAAGAAGCCTGCTCCGCTGTCCGCCTGGGTGCTGGTGGCGTTGGTTGCGGCGGCGACCATCTACCTTGCGCTTTAGGCGCTGGGGACCATCAGTCTAGTGGTAGTCGTTCCACGCCCATAGCCCCGCTCACCATCCCGCGCTTGACCCGGACGGCCCCTTCGCCTATCCGTCCGCGCTCATTTTTCCAGACTTGGACTCGAATCCCATGGCCCGCCGCTGCGAACTGACCGGAACCGATCGCCAGATCGGCCATCGCGTCAGCCACTCCAACATCAAGACCAAGCGCGAGTTCGGCCCGAACCTCGTCAACGTGACGCTGCATTCCGAAGCCCTCGGCCGCAGCTTCAAGTTCAAGATCACGGCGGCGACCCTGCGCACCGTCGATCACCGCGGCGGCTTCGACGCCTTCCTGCTCAAGGCCAGCGAAGACGGCATGTCCGACAAGGCCGTGAAGGTCCGTCGCGAAGTGAAGAAGAAGCTTGAGGCGCAGGCCGCGGCCTGAGTCTCGCTTCACACACGAAATTCGCGGCGCGCGCCTTCGGGTGCGCGCCGTTTTCGTTTCAGGCTTTGCTTCAGAGCTTCAGATCGAACGCGTAGAGCAGCGTGCGCTGGCTGTCGCTGAAGTTGTCGTCGGAGATCAGGTAAAGGCGCAGCGCGCCCTCGTCTCCCGGCACGAGTGCGAGCCCTTCGAAATTGTCCACGCCGATCGGCGGCGCGAGATCGGCGATCGTCTCGCCTTCCCAGCGCCCCGCGTCGATGCTCGCGCGCGTCACGCGGCGCAGATGGATACGCACGCCGAGGATCGGCGCGAAGAAACGCTCCATCGCGATGTAGTCGCCGTCCGGCAGGCGCGCGAGCGCGACAAGGCCGTAGAAGTCGTTGGTGGATGTGCGCCCCGAGGGTGTCGGCAGATTGTCGGACGCGAGCGGCACGAGCCAGAACGGCGCGCTGCGGCTGGTCACACCTTCGCCGGCGGTGATGAGCCCGTCGTCGAGCAGCGCGAGAGACTCAAGACTTTCGTTCGCCTTCAGCGGCTCCGTACCCGCGAGACCGAGATCGGTATCCGGCGCGACCGTGGGGCCGTTCTTGTCGAGATCGTAGATGCGGATCGTATGCGTGCGTTCGAAGCTGACGGCGAAACGTCCGTCAGCGAGCCGCACAATGTCTTCAGCGTCGGAGTCTTCCTTGCGCCCGGAAGCGCGGCCCTGCGCATCGCGCATCGAGGCGACGCGCGCGTCCACCAGTCCCGTGAGATCGCCGGCATCGTTTTGCGTCAGACGCGCCACGAACCACGCGCCCTGGTCGCTCACCGCCACGAGACGTCCGTCCGGTTCGACGTGCACGCCGGAAAGTCCGCCGAAGCGCGCGTCGTCGGACTGCAGCTCGAGACCGCCACGATAGGTTAGTTTTCCGACAGTCTTCAGTGTCGTGTCTTCGGGCGCCAGATCGACGGCGCGCACCGCGACACGCAGCGGATCCCAGTCGTCCGCCTTCGGACCCCAACCGCTGAAGGACGCGCCCTCGACGCGCACCGCCGCAGGCGCCGTCCAGAGCGTGAGGCGCTGCGTCGCGCATGCGGCCGCGAGTGCGATCGCGATACCCGCAAGCACAAGGCGCACGCGTCGACGCGCGGTCATGCCTTTACGCCCTTGCGCATCGCCCGCATGTCATAGACCGCCGTGGGCGCGGCGTTGTCGTCGAAGAGTTCGGCGAGCTTTTCAGTCATCACGCCGCCAAGCTGTTCGGCATCGACGATGGTCACCGCGCGGCGATACCAACGCGTCACGTCATGGCCGATGCCGATGGCGATGAGTTCGATGGGCGAGCGCGTCTCGATCCACTGGATCACCTGACGCAGATGCTTTTCGAGATAATTGCCGGGGTTTGCCGAGAGCGTGGAATCGTCCACCGGCGCGCCGTCGGAGATCACCATCAGGATGCGGCGCTGTTCGGGGCGGCCAATCAACCGTTCATGCGCCCACATCAGCGCTTCGCCGTCGATGTTTTCTTTCAGCAGACCCTCGCGCATCATCAGGCCGAGATTGCGCCGCGCGCGCCGCCACGGCGCATCTGCGGACTTGTAGATGACGTGCCGCAGATCGTTGAGACGGCCCGGATGCGTCGGACGACCGGCCTTCAACCAGTCCTCCTTCGCCATCCCGCCCTTCCATGCACGCGTGGTGAAGCCGAGGATTTCCACCTTCACGCCGCAGCGTTCGAGCGTGCGCGCGAGAATGTCCGCACAGAGTGCGGCCACCATGATCGGCCGCCCGCGCATGGAGCCCGAATTGTCGAGCAGCAGCGTGACCACCGTATCCTTGAAGTCGGTGTCTTCTTCCTGCTTGAACGACAGCGGCGCGGTGGGATCGATCACGACGCGCGTGAGGCGCGCGGTGTCGAGCACACCTTCTTCGAGATCGAACGTCCACGTGCGGTTCTGCTTGGCGAGCAACAGGCGCTGCAGGCGGTTCGCCAGGCGCCCGACAACGCTCTGCAACGGCTTCAGCTGCTGATCGAGATAGCTGCGCAGGCGCGCGAGTTCGTCGGCGTCGCACAGCGTTTCCGCCATGATGACTTCGTCGTGCGCGCGCGTGAACGCCTTGTAGTGCAGGTTCGGATCATTGGAGTCGTCGCGCTGGCGCGGCCGCATGGGACGCTCGCCGTCTTCGGCGGTGTCGGCGTCCTCGTCGGGATCGGACTCCATGTCCATTTCGACGGGCTCAGTGGATTCGTTGAGATCGGAGTCGGACTCGCCCGTCTCCGCCTCCATCATCGTCTGGTCCTGACCCTCCTCCTGCGCGCCTTCGTCCTGCGGCGGTTCGGGCGGCTGGGCCTCGTCGGGCGGCGTGGAGTCGTCGTCGGTGGGTTCGCCGCCGAGCTCGTCGCCGAGTTCGAGATCGCGGATGAGATCACGCGACGCGAGCGCAAAGAGCTTCTGGTCGTCGACGAGACCGGTCAGCTTGTCGAGCGCCTTGCCCGCCTTCGCCTCGATCTCCGCGCGCCACATCTCGACGACGCCCTTCGCCACCTCCGGCGTCGGCAATCCGGTGAGACGTTCGCGCACGATGAGGCCGAGCGCATCGGCGAGCGGCGCGGTCTGGCGGTCTTCCATGCGCGCGAAACCGCGCTTCTCGCATTTCTCGATGAGCGCCGCCGTGAGGTTGCCCTGCACGCCCTTCATCGCGTTGCCGCCGAGCGCCTGCACGCGCATGTCCTCGGCGGCGTCGTAGAGCGCGCGTGCGCGATCGCCTTCGGGCCGCAGCTGCGCGTGCTTGGCGTCGTCGTGGTAGGCGAGCTTCAGCGCAAGACCGTCGGCCTGACCGCGCAGACGTTCCGCCTCCGCATCCGAAAGATTGCGCGGCGGATGCGGCAGCACTATACGACCCGCCGCGAGGCGCGGCCCCTCAGCGCCGAACGTGATCTCAAGTTCTTCCGCCTCCGCGAGCGCGCGCGTCGACTGCGCCAGCGCGCGCTTGAAGAGCTCGGTCGGGGTTTCCTTTTGGGCCATGTCGTCTTTTACAGCCGGGTGCGCACGAGATGCATCAATTCGGCCGCACCTTCACGTCGTCCGCAAGCGGCACGCCGTCGATGGCCAGACCGAACCGCTGGTCCTTCTCCGCCTGCGGCCCCTGCACCTCCACGCGGTTCACCGGCGCCTGCGTCAGGGCCCAGCGGAAAGCTTCGCCAATTTCGGGTGCGAGCTCTTTGGGATCGATGGCGGTCGATGCGATCCAATCGTCATCGAGGAAAAACGCGGAAAGAACAAACTCACCCTGAAACCACTGGCGCACCAGCGTGCGGACCGCGCCCATGGCGTCCTCGAAGGACTGGCCCTGCTCCGGCAGCTGCACCTCCCACCGCCGCATGGAGACGGCGACCAGATCGTTGAGGGCCAGGATGTTCACGGGCTCGCACGGCGCACCGGTCGGCAGCTTGTCCAGCGTAAGCATCAGCGCGCCCTGCGGGAAGAGCGTCCAGCGCCCGCAACGGTGCGCCACTTCCCAGCCGCTCAGCGCGTCATACACGCGGCGCGCCCACGGGCTTGCCTCTGCGACATCCGCGAAACCGGGCGGGACGGCGTTCTTCGACATGGGGCTGCTCCGAATTGCCCCTTCAGATACCCCAAGGCCGCCGCCCGGCGATAGGGTTCGCCTGCGCCGGTATGCTATCAGCGTCCCCATGATCCTCTACGACGAGAACAACCCCGCCCCGAACCCGCGCCGGGTCCGCATCTTCCTCGCCGAGAAGGGCGTCACGATCCCCACGGTGCGGGTCAAGCTCGCCAAGCGCGAGCACAAGGCGCCGGAGCACCGCGCGCGCAATTCGCTGGGCCAGGTGCCGACGCTCGAACTCGACGACGGCGCGACGATCTCCGAGAGCGTCTCCATCTGCCGGTATCTGGAACACCTCCACCCCGCGCCCGCACTTTTCGGAACGAGCGCGCTGGAAGCTGCGCACATCGACATGATGATCCGCCGCATCGAGTTCCAGATGATGACGCCCGTCGGCATGTTCTGGCGCCACGCGCATCCGCTGACCGCGCCGCTGCTGACGCAGTTCACCGACTTCGGCGAAAGCAACCGCCCGCTCTACGCCGGCGCGTGCAAATGGCTGGATCGCGAGATCGGCAACCACCTCTTCATCGCCGGCGACGCCTACACGATGGCCGACATCATCGCGCTGACGACGATCGACTTCGCGACGTTCACAGGCCTCGAAGTGCCGGAAGAATGCGCGACGCTGCGCGCCTGGCATGAACGGGTGAGCGCGCGGGAAAGCGCCAGCGCCTGAAGAGGCTCAGGTAGCGTAGCTGAAGTCCGGGACCGCCGCCGCCGGTTCGCTGTCGAAGGCCTGGTGCTTGAACGGGCCGTCGCTGTCGATCCAGTGCATGAAGATGTGCGCGGACCAGCGGTTCGGACTGGGCGTCGTGCGTCCGTGGCGATAGTTGAAGCCCTGATAGAGCACCGCGTCGCCCGCCTGCATCGCCACGGCGCCGTCCGGCTTGCCCTTGGCGAAATCGGGATCGATAGACCCTTGCGCCTCGACACGCTCCGCCGCGAACTCGAGCGCCCACGGGATGTCGTCGCTGTAGGCGAGCGTCATCGACAGGCTGTGCTCGCACGCCGGGCGATCGGAATGCACGCGGCAGACGTCGCCCTGCCGATAGACCCGGAAATAGCAGAAAGTCGGCAGGAGTTCCTTCTGCGTGAGCGCCGACATCATCGGCGTCATGCCCCACAGGAACGACAGCATCGGCTTATACTGCGGCCCGTAGATTTCGAGCGCCGGCCGCGCCAGCGTCGGCAGCGACCGCACGAGATCCTTCGGCGCGCCGGGATGGCTGAGATCCTTGCGCGTCATCGACAGCAGCTCCGCCGCGATGCGCGTCGGCAACAGCCCCTGCAGATGGGCGTATCCGTCGCGGTAGTAGTCGCCCTGGACTTTCATGGGCTTGTTTTTAGACCGACCGGCGCCGCGCCGCCAGTTATCGCGCAAAGGCGCCCCACCCATCCCCGGATTGACGCGGCACGCGGCAAGTCCGGGGCGCTTCCACGCGAAGGTCGAAGGCTGAAACACCGCGAACCCGCACCTCACGGAGCGAATGGACCCCGGACTTCGCCTCCGGCGCATCCGGGGAGGCGCATGAAGGTCGAAGCCCGCCATGCCCAACTCCGCAACAAAGCTGACGGCGCGTTGCGCTACGCTCCATTCACCTTACTCTCTATGAGATGGCGCCCAGGTGGTCGAAATGTCGGACATTCGCGAACAATCCGCTCAAGAACTGCTCCAAGTCTATGGAGATGTGCTGGCAGAGCTGCGCGAAAAAGGCATCGTGCGAACCGGCAATAACCCAATTGGCGACTTCGCGGAGACCTTGTTCATCCGGACTTTCGGTTGGGTCAGCGAGAGCAATTCCGCGAAAGGCCACGACGCGATCGATGACACTGGAGCACGCTACCAAATCAAAACGCGGCGCATCACGAACAAGAACAGGTCGCGAGAGCTCGGCGTACTCCGCAACCTTGATGACGTTCCATTCGACTATCTCGCTGCGGTGCTATTGGGCGAACGGTTCGAGATAACCCGCGCCATCATCTTACCGATATCGGCGGTGAATGAACGCAGCGCCTTCCGCGCGCATATCAATGGATGGAAGTTCCACCTCAACGATTCCGTGTGGACCCATCCTGATGCACGCGATGTGACTGAGCAGCTTCAAGCAACGGCACGGTCGCTTTGAACTCAAGCCACCTTCACCCGCGTAGCCGCCTCCGGCAGATCAGCCCCAAAGCACCGCTGATAGAACTCCGCCACCGTCGGCCGCTCAAGCTCATCGCACTTGTTCAGGAACGTCATCCGGAACGCGAGACCGATATCGCCGAAAATGCGCGCGTTCTCGGCCCAGGTGATGACCGTGCGCGGGCTCATCACTGTGGAGATGTCGCCGTTCATGAAGGCGTTGCGCGTCATGTCGGCGACGCGGACCATGGCCATCACCGTCTTCTTGCCTTCGGGCGTGTCGTAATCCTTGCCGGCCTTCGCGAGCACGATGGCGGCTTCGGCGTCGTGCTCAAGATAGTTGAGCGTGGTGACGATGGACCAGCGATCCATCTGGCCCTGGTTGATCTGCTGCGTGCCGTGATAGAGGCCCGTCGTATCTCCAAGACCGACCGTGTTCGTCGTCGCGAACAGGCGGAAGGACTTGTTGGCGCTGATGACGCGGTTCTGGTCGAGCAGCGTGAGCTTGCCGCTGGCTTCGAGCACGCGCTGGATCACGAACATCACGTCCGGGCGGCCCGCGTCGTATTCGTCAAAGCAGATCGCCACCGGCCGCTGCAGCGCCCACGGCAGGATGCCTTCGCGGAATTCCGTGACCTGCTTGCCTTCTTTCAGCACGATCGCGTCCTTGCCGACGAGATCAATACGGGAAACGTGGCTGTCGAGGTTGATGCGGATCATCGGCCAGTTGAGGCGCGCAGCCACCTGCTCGACGTGCGTGGACTTGCCCGTGCCGTGATAGCCCTGGACCATCACGCGGCGGTTGTGCGCAAAGCCCGCGAGGATCGCTAACGTGGTCTGGGGATCGAAGCGATAGGCCTCGTCGATCTCCGGCACGTATTCGGTGCGCTTGGAGAATTTCGGGATCTTCATGTCGATGTCGACGCCGAACTCCTTCGCGGAGACGGTCTTGTCGGGGGTCATGGAGATCAGGTCGTCGGAAGTGGTCATGTGTCACTTTATGGGGCCGGAGCGTGGTTCGCCAAGGTGTTTGCCCGCAGGCTCAACGCCGCACCAGCGGAAACGACGCGCACATCGTCTGCGCCGCGAGCCCGACAAGGCCGGGCGCCGTCGCAAACGTCGCGAGAGTATCCGCTAGGGAAAGCCCCCGCGCCCAGAGGCCGACGCCGACCTCAGCCGTCAGCAGCAGCGCCAGCCAGAGCCCGCCCACCGCGAGCCGCGCGGCCGTCGTTGCAGGCGGGGAAAACCACCGGAGCGCCGCACCGCACGCCAACCAGCATGCGGTCATGATGACGGGCGCTTCGATCAGCACCGCCGCCAGCGCGCCGACCCTGGGCTCGACGACGAGCCCGCGGATCGCGCCGAGTGCAAAGCCCGCAACAAAGGCGAGGAGAAAATAGGCCAGCGCCGTCCAGACGATGCGCATGGCGGGGCTCCGTCAGGTCAGACGAGCCCGCTGGTCTTCAGCGTCTGGTACGCCTTGATGGCCTTGTGGAGGTGGCTCTCCATCGTCCGGTCCCCGCCGTTGGAGTCCGGGTGGTAGCGCTTCACGAGGTCGGCGTAGGTGGAGCGGATGGTGTCCACGGACGCGCGCTCGTCGAGGCCCAGCGTTTCGAGCGCCAGGATCTGGAGCCTCCCGAGACTGCGCCGGCGCGGCTCGGTCGGGACGTCGGGCGCGCCGTCGGCGTTGAACATGCCGAAGGGGTCGGCGCCCTTGGCCGGCTTCTGGCCGCGCAGGGCGCCGGAGAGACGGTCGCCCTTGGCGGCGCGGAACGTCCATGTGGGGCGGTGACCGGCGCGCTCGGCAGCCTCGAAGGCGCGCAGCTCGGTGTCGTTCATGCCGTCGAAGTAGTTCCAGCGGCGGTTGTACTCCGCCGCGTGCGCGGCGCAGAACCACCAGTTCTCGTTGTCGCGCCCCCGCGCCTTCGGCGCGCGGTGTTCGCCCGGCGACGGGCAGCCGATCTGGTCGCACGCCCGTTCGGCCTGCGGCGCCTGCGCGACCTTGACCCGGGGCTTCTTGTTGACCCGGATGTCGACGAACTTGGGGCGGTAGTTGAAGGTATCGGACATTCGAATGAGAGTATGTGCGTGATGGCGGCTGCGAACAAGGAATTGACAGGTCGAAAGGAGCGTATTCGCGCTTCGTTGACGACACGTTTCGCGCCCATCGCCCTCGAAGTGAGCGACGAGAGCGACAAACACCACGGTCACGCGGGCGCGCGACCCGAAGGTGAAACGCATTTCCGTGTCCGAATCACGGCGCCGGAATTCGCAGGCCTGACCCGCGTGGCGCGTCATCGCGCCATCACGGATGCTCTCGCTGCGGAGTTCGCGAGCGGGCTACATGCGCTCTCGATAGACGCGCAAGTTCCCTGAAGTGACCAGACCGTGAGGCCCTTCCACCGCCGCGCCTTCGACGACGTGAACACGCGTTTCACGCGAGTTCGTGCGCGGCTGGAATCGCTGACCTTCGACTCGCCGTGGAAGAACGCGCTCTTCGAGTTCCTGCTGTTCGGCTTCAAGCAGGGCTGGGCGTGCCTGTTCGGCGGCCTGCTGCTCGCGCTGCTGATGGGGACCTTCCTCTTCTACCCCGACGACGCCCCGCTCGCGCGGTATGATTTTCTCGTCCTTGCCTGCATCGCCATTCAGACTGCCATGCTCGTCTTGAGGCTCGAGACCTGGGACGAGGCGAAAGTCATCCTCGCCTTCCATGTCGTCGGCACCATCATGGAGATATTCAAGACGCAGGTCGGCTCCTGGAGCTATCCGGAAGAGAGCGTGCTGCGCATCGCCGGCGTGCCGCTGTTTTCGGGCTTCATGTACGCCGCCGTCGGCAGCTACCTCGCCCGCGTCACGCGCATCTTCGACATGCGCTATTCCAACTATCCACCGCTCTGGACAACCGTCGCGCTCGCCGCCGCCATCTACGCGAACTTCTTCGCCCACCACTACCTGCCCGACATCCGCCTCGCGCTCTTCGCGCTGACGGCGTTCCTCTTTCTGCGCACCTGGGTGTGGTTCACGCCGCACCGCACGCCGCGACGCATGCCGCTGCTGCTGGGCTTCTTCCTCGTTTCGCTCTTCATCTGGTTTGCCGAGAACCTCGCCACCTTTGCGCGCGCATGGATTTACCCGCAGCAGGCGCACGGCTGGTCGATGGTGAAGTGGCAGAAGCTTAGCGCCTGGTACCTGCTGATGATCATCAGCTTCGTGCTGGTGAGTCTGGTCAGCAGGCCCAGAGAGCCAGAGAGGGCGCCGGATCGTTAGGACGGCTTCACGAAGCGCAGCGTCATGCGGTCGCTTTCGCCGATGGCGTCATATTTCGTGCGATCGAACGCGGTGTTGGCAGGCTGGCCGCGCGGAGCGGTCTGCTTGACTGGCGGCAGCGTCCACACGCCGAAGGGGTGATCCTTGGTGTCACGCGGATTGGCGTTGATCTCGGAACGAGCGGCCAGATGGAAGCCCGCGCGCTGCGCCGCCTCGATGACGAACGCCTCGGTCACATAGCCGCTCTCGGCCTTGGGATCCTGCGGCCCCGGATTGGCGCGGTGTTCCTTCACCGCCAGCACGCCGCCCGGCTTCAGCACCGTGTAGAACTGCGCGAAGATGGCGTCCGTCGTGCCCTGCGCCATGAAGTTGTGGACGTTGCGCGCCGTCATCACGAAATCGACCGAGTTCGGCGCACCGAGCGTGGTCGTCTTCGCTCCGAAATTCACCAGTTCCACCGTGCCGAAGATGTCGGGGCGCGAGGCCCAGCGCGCGGCGAAGTTCGCCCGCGATGTCTTGGCCGCTTCCGAGAGTTCGGGATTGGAGAGATCGGCGGCGGTCGCCATGTACCGGCCGCCGGTGGCCTTGGCATAGGGCGCAAGAATTTCCGTCCACCAGCCGCCGCCCGGCGCGATCTCGAGCACGGTCATGCCCGGCTTTACGCCGAAGAAAGCGAGCGATTCATAGGGGTGACGCCAGGCGTCGCGCGCCTTGTTGGCTTCGCTGCGCCATTCACCGGCGATGGCGGCCTGCAGCGCCGCGTCCGCGGCCGGGACGACCACGACCGTATCGGCGGCGTCCGTCGCCGGAGCCGCGCAGCCTGCCGCGAGTCCCACGGCCAGCGCCGCGAGGGGGGCGGCCAGTATCTTTGCAAAGCGGCTCATGTGGTTTCTCCCATTGTCGTTCTGTGGCGCCCCGATAGCAGCCGCACCCGCCCCGGCATAGCCGGCAACCGCCTCATTACGGGGACTTGAACGTCCCGGATCGCCCTCCTACCTCGGCGTTGCGGGTCGCTCTCCAGAGGGCCTGCCGGACGAGGAAGGCGCCGCTCCCGGGCTTTCCCAGTCCCCCGTAGCCGCCCCCGGAATGGGGCCGGCGCAACGTGTCGCTTGGAAAGGACATGCCTATGCAATCCCGTGATCTCTCCCCCCTCTACCGCACCCTCGTCGGCTTCGACCGGATCAACACCCTGATCGACACCGCCATGCGCCTCGACGGCGCGCCGGGTTATCCGCCCTTCAACGTCGAGCAGATCGGCGACAACGATTTCCGCATCGAGCTGGCCGTCGCCGGTTTCTCGCAGGATGAACTGACCATCGAGTTCAAGGAAAACACCCTGCTCGTCAGCGGCAAGAAGGCGCCGCTGGAAGAAGCGCGCCGCTTCCTGCATCGCGGCATCGCCGAGCGCAGCTTCGAACGCCGCTTCGGCCTCGCCGACCACGTCCGCGTGCAGACAGCGCGTCTCGCCGACGGCGTGTTGACGGTCGATCTCGTCCGCGAACTGCCGGAAGCACTGAAACCCCGCACGATCGCGATCGACACCGGTAAAGCGCCCGCCAAGGCGCACAAGACGATCGAAGCCGACGCAGCGTAACCACACAGCTTTCTCCCCAATCCGTTTCCCCCTCCGGCGCGCCCACAAGGCGCGCCGGTTCTTTGTTGAACGGAGCAATTCGCGAAACCGTTTTCCCTCCCCTCGACGGGCCGAAAAGACATGGGCGAGGTCGTCCACACTCCGAAGCAGCCACAAAGAAAAACGCCCCGGCCTTGCGACCGGGGCGTCCTTCAATTCGGTGTGGTCGAAGCCCTAGAGACCCGGCAGCTTCGAGCGGTCGCCTTCGCGGCGCTCAATCGTCACCGTGGCGCCGCCTGTGGCGCGACGCACCGTTTCGGCGTTGGCGAGGCGTTGCTCTTCGGTCAGCGCAGCGGCGGCGGGGGCGGTGGAGCCCTGATAGCTGAGGACCTGATCGGAGAAGCCTTCCGGCTTGCGCACGAGCGCGGCGCCTTCGAGGTCGACCTGCGCACGGATGGCGGGATCCACCGCATCCGCGCCGGCGCGCGACACGAGCGCCCGCTCGCCGGCGGTCGCCTGACCGCCAACGTCCTGGCCGAACACCGCCGCACGGGCCTGACCGTCGGGGCGCAATTCCTGCGGCCGCGGATCACCCGGGCGCGGCGGACGCAGCGCATAGTCGGGCGGCATCACGAGGGGCGCGCGGGTCACGACCCGGAACTCGTCCGGCGCCACCTTCTCCACGCCGATCGCCTTGCTGAACCCGCCGCAGCCGGACACCGCCACGCACGCAACCGCCATCGCGGCGAGGGTCATCGTCTTTTGCATAGCCGCCCTATCCATTTCTTGCGGGGCCTCCGCTTGTTCTGGGTGTCTCATAGACCTTGAAATCGGGCAGCGCCAAGGCGGACGCTCAGCCGGGCGCCTTGTCGGGCGCCTTTTCCTCGCCGTTGCGGAGAAAATCTAGCGCCAGCAAGGCCGCGCCGACCGTGATCGCCGCATCCGCCACATTGAAGACCCACGGGAAATAGAAGCCCGAGAAGTCGAGAAAATCGGCAACGGCCCCGAATCGGATGCGGTCGACCACGTTGCCGAGCGCCCCGCCGACCACGAGCCCGAGCGCCCAGCCGGTCAGCGAGCGGGTCGCCGTGCGCATCCAGTAGATGAAAAAGCCCGCAATGCCGATGGAAAGGACCACGAGCGCCCAGCGCGCAATGCCGTCGCCGGCCTTCAGCATCCCGAAGCTGACACCGTAGTTCCAGACCATGGTCAGATCGAAGATGCCGCTGACCTCGATCTTGCGGCAGCCGATATGGGTTTCGAGACACCCCGGCGGGCTGAACTTCAGCACCTCCAGCACCCAGTATTTGGAAGCCTGATCGAGGACGAAGACCCCGGCGGCGAGAAGCAGTCCGAAACGCAGCATGGCGGGCCTTATGGCGTGACGCGCCTGTTACGCCAAGGGCGCTCAACCCATCGGGCGCGGGGCCAGTCCGGCCCATTGCACGGTCCAGTACCGTTGATCCAGCGCCGCCACGACCGGGCCGATCGCGTCCGCGCGGCACCGTCGGAATGCGCAACGCTCTTCCAGAAAGGCCGTGGCGGGCGGTCGGCCGCCGCAGGCCTTGTCCGCAGCACGCCCCACGCGACGCATCAGGACGGCGACTCCGCGGTCGGTGGAAAGATCGAGATCGGTGATGGAAACGCTCACCGATGTTTCGGACCGCACCGACTGCGCCGGCGCAGCAGAAGCTGATGGTGCGGAGACCGCTGACACGAACGCCACGACGGCGATGAAGGCGAGCAACTTGATCATGACGCGCTCCTGAGCCTCCGACATCAAAGGCCAAAAGCGCGCGCCGTGGCGTGACGTCCGTCACGTCGTTATTTGGTGTTCACAGAGGCCGCGCCGGACGCCGCGCCACCGGCCAGCAGACCTCGTCGTCCTCGATGGCGAGCCCCTGCCGCAGCGCCGCGCGGTGATCGATCCACGCGGGATCGCCCCACGGCGTCGCATCGGCCTCGACATGGAAATACTGCAGATGCGGCGTCCAGCCGCCGAACTTCGGCGCACGCGCCGGGACGTCTTCAACGCCCGGACCGTACACGTGACCGGCCGGGCCGCCGACGAGGTCGCCGCGCAGGATGCCCTGCGCGGGAAAGAAGACGTTGGTCCAGCGCACCGCCGAAAACACGGCCGCATTGTGCGGCGCGCGCGGGCCGGCGTGCGGATCGTCGGCGTTCCCGTATTGGCGGCAATAGGTGAAGCGTTGCACGCCATCGGCGAAGGTCTCGAATTGCGGTGGGTTCGTCGCGTGCTCACGCCGCTCCAGCGACTGCGTGAATTCCTCGAGCGTTTCGGCGAGCAGCGTCTGAGCATGCGCCAGCGGCGCGCCGAGCGTGACGAAATCGCTGATGAGCCACAGCGGCTTTTCCTCGCCCACCGGCGCATCGCGCAAGGCGTCGAACACCAGCCGCTGCGCCAGACGCCAGCGGTCGCGCACCTCGGTGTCGTTCGGCTTGATGAGCAACGCGGCGGCGGCTTCCTCGGCGAATTTCAGCGCATCCTGAATCGGACCAGGCCGATCCATGCGCCGGTTGGCGCGGCCCCACATGTGGGTGATGAGGTCGTAGCCGATCACGCCGCCCAGCGAATGCCCGACGATGATGATGCGATCGTACTTGCCGCACGCGTGCAACTCGTCGAGCAGCGCGAGGCCCTTCGCGCGAATGTCCTGACGGCGCTGGATGTCGCTCGCTTCGCGGCTGAGATAGCGCGCGGCGTCGCCGAGCACGGGCGTGAGAAAGAGTTTCTCGGCGACGAGCACCGTGATCCACAGCAGCGTCACGAACGTGACCATGCTGATGAACGACGCCGTGAGATGCTGCGCGACGATGGCGTTCGCCGCCGCGAGCGCCAGCAGCACCAGCAATATCCCCGCCGCCAGCAGCGGCGCCTGCAGCACGCGCCACGCCTTCACCAGCGACAGCGGGACCTGGTGACGCGGCCGCATGGCGAGGCGCGCCATCCAGCCGATCACATGGCCGAAGCTGTTGCCGTGCATCAGATGCGCCCAATAATATTCGAAGAAGTCCGTGCGCTTGCCGTGGACATTTTCGTTCGTGGACAGCCGGCGCAGCTCGAAGATGCCACTCATCTCGTCGGGTTCGGAATAGACCGCACGCGGTTTGCCGTCCGGCCGCGGATCGTTCATCCACACCGTCTGGACGAGCTTCCAGAGCGTGGCCATGGGGCGTTGCTCGCCGATCCCGTGAATGAGAACGACGGCCTGCTTTTTAGGCTTCTCCCCGGTCGGCGCGCCGGACGATGAGTCCGCCATGATCCCTCGGCTCCCTCGACGACGGGACGAAAGGCCGATCAACCGGCGCGGTCAACCGGCTTCCCGGCAGACGCACGCCGCGAAGGCTCCGCACCTATGAGGGGTATCGCTTGCGCATCTCCGCCAGGCTGTGCGTCGCGAGGTCCTTCAGCACCGACTGGTCCACGTCCGAGAGCTTGTTGATGTAGAGGCAGGACTTTCCGGTCTTGTGCTTGCCGAGCTTCGCCAGCAGCGCCTTCTCCTTCGGAAAGTCGCCCAGCACATAAAGCACCAGGTTGGCCTTGCGCGGCGAAAACCCGATGATCGGCCAGTCGCCCGATGGTGTCTTCCATGAACCGAATCCGATGATCGAAGGCCCCCACATGGCGGGCTTTTCGCCCGTCACTTCCTTGAGCATCTTGAGCACGGCCTTCGCATCCGCGCGCCGCACCTCGTTCTCCACCGCATCGATGAAGGCGCTCACCGAGGCCGTCGTCTTTTTCGTTTTCGGTTCAGCCGCCATCCTCAGCCTCCATCGGCGCCATGCGCAGAAACGACCAAACATGATCGTAAAGACCATCGTTGACGAGTGTTGAATGCCCGCCGCCCGGCACGGGCACGAACTGTTTGGGCTCACGCGCCAGCGCAAACATCCGTTCGGCGTGCGCGATGGGAATGACGTCGTCGGCATCGCCGTGTACAATCAGCACGGGCGTGCGCACCTTGCCGATCCAGTCGCGGGAGAGGAAACGATCCTGCATCAGCACACGCACCGGCACGAAGCGCACATTCGCCGCCGCGAGATCGACGATGGCCGTGTACGGCGCTTCCATGATCAACGCTTGTGCGGGAACCTCGGCTGCAAGGCGCACCGCCACGCCCGTACCGAGCGAGAAGCCGTGAATGACGATGTGCTCCGCATCGACCTTCGTGCGCAGCCAGTCATAGGCGACACGCGCATCGGCATGCAGCGCCGCTTCGCTCGGGCTTCCCGTCGACCCTGCATAGCCGCGATACGCCACCGCCAGCATGCCCGCGCCCTGTTCTGCAACGTTCGCGAAGCGATAGCCCTGCAGGTGCAGCCGCCCGCCATTGCCGTCGAAATAGAGAAACACCGGCTCGCCGGGCTCGGGCGCCATCCACCATGCGCGCAGCGTCTGCCCGTCGGGTGTCTCGATGCGGATGTCCTCGATGGCCGACGGATCGTCCGCGCCGAGCGCGATGACGGCGGGATCGGGGTGGTAGATCAGTGCGCGGCCGAACAGGAACAGCCCCAGCACCGCGCACGCATAGAGCGCGACCACGCCGATCAGGACGCCCATCAGCAAACGAGGGGGCAGCCAGCGGCGGATCATGACATCGGCGCCTGTGTCGTGCATTGCGCCGGCGCCGGCTTGAACGGCCGCGCATTGCGCCGCAGGGCGAACGCCGCGCACGCGCCTGGATTACCGGCGAACACCACGCGCCCGTTATAGCCGCCCTCGGCGTCGACGCGACCGTCGAGCATGGTCATGCTCCAGCCTTCGCCGGGCTTAAGGATCCAGCGCGTCGGTCGCAACACCACGCGGCCCGAAGCGCGGTCGATCGTGCCGTGTGCGTTGTAGCAGCCGGATGCGATGCCGGGATTACGTGGATGGGCGAAGAACGTGACCGTGGCGTCGACTTCATCGCCGCGTTGCGGGCGCAGCTCGACGGTCATCCCGGTCAGCCCTTGCGAGCAGGTGTATTCGCCGCTCCACTGGCCGCCCATGAGGCGCGGGGCCTGCGCAAAGGCGACGCTCGCCGCCAACGCCGAAGCCGCAACCGCCGCCAACCCGATCCACTTTCGCTTCGCCATCGCCCGCCTGCCCTGTTCCGCCGCGCCGCAAAACACTACATGCACCGGCGATCAAAGCACGGCGCTTCGGAGGCGGCAGCATGGCGTACTGGCTGGTGAAGAGCGAGCCCGAGGTTTTCTCCTGGGGCGAGCAGAAGAAGCTGGGCGCCAAGGGCGGCGCATGGACCGGCGTGCGCAACCACCAGGCCAAGATCTACCTCAACACCATGCAGAAGGGCGACCGCGCCTTCTACTACCACTCGGGCGGGGAGAAGCAGATCGTCGGCGTCGTCGAAGTCACCAAGGCCGCCTACCCCGACCCCACCGACGAGACGGCCAAGTTCGTCTGCGTCGACGTGAAGGCGAAGGAAGCGTTCGCGACGCCGGTGACGCTGGCGTCGATCAAGGCGGAACCGAAACTCACCGAGATGGTGCTGGTGAAGAACTCACGGCTAAGCGTACAGCCGGTGACGGATGCGGAGTGGGCGATCATCGCGAAGATGGGCGGGGTGAAGTAGGATGGATTTCGCTCCGCTCAATCCACCCTACGATCTGCTACACTAGCGAACAAGCTGCGAGCCGCCGGGTAGCTCAGGCTTCGCTTCGAGGGTTTCGCAAAGAAACTCTATCAGGAACCGCTCCTCGTCGCGCGCCAACCATCGACCCAAAGAAACCAGCCCGACGCCGAAACCGAGCATGACCAATGGGAACAGGGCGATGACAGGCGTCGGCAGATCACTTTCGATCCGTTCCGGCGCCAACATAGCGGTCAGCGTGATCGTTCCGCCGATGAGTACGACCCCGGAAAACCAGAACACCAGGAACATCAGGAACACCACCACGGAGATTGGCGGCCCGATGCTGCATTTCAGGGAGCACCCTCGCGCACCGGGCAGAAAGTCCAGCGACAGTCTCGTCTGGAAGGAATTGCGATAGCTGATCGCTCGAAACAGCGTCGCGCTTACGTCGTCCACCGCACCCCGCACTCCCGACTCGGATGGTGATGGTCCGAGACGAAACAGCCGCGTATCGACTTTGGCGCGCAAGCGTTCGACGCACGCTGATCTCGTTAGCGGCGAACTGAACGTGAGGGAACGCCAAAGACTCACAGCGACTTCGCAATCTCCTCCGTCATCTTCTTCGCATCCGCGAACAGCATCATCGTGTTGTCCCGGAAGAAGAGTTCGTTCTCGACGCCGGCATAGCCCGCCGACATGCCGCGCTTGATGAAGAGCACCGTCTTGGCCTTTTCCACTTCCAGAATCGGCATGCCGTAGATCGGGCTTTGGGGATCGGTCTTGGCCGAAGGATTGGTGACGTCGTTGGCGCCGATGACGTAGGCGACGTCGGCCTGCGCGAATTCGCTGTTGATGTCCTCGAGCTCGAAGACCTCGTCATACGGCACCTGCGCTTCGGCGAGCAGCACGTTCATGTGCCCCGGCATGCGACCCGCAACCGGGTGGATGGCGTACTTCACTTCCACGCCTTCGGCCTTCAGCTTGTCGACCATTTCCTTCAGCGCGTGCTGCGCCTGCGCCACCGCCATGCCGTAGCCCGGCACGATGATGACCTTCGAGGCGTTCTTCATGATGAAGGCCGCATCTTCCGCGCTGCCCTGCTTCACCGGTCGCGTCTCGACCTTGCCGCCCGCGGCTGCGCCATCGGCCGTGCCGAAGCCGCCGAGGATGACGCTGATGAAGCTGCGGTTCATGGCCTTGCACATGATGTAGGAGAGAATGGCTCCCGAGGACCCGACCAATGCGCCGGTGATGATCAGCGCGGTATTTTCCAGCGTGAAGCCGAGTGCGGCCGCCGCCCAGCCCGAATACGAGTTGAGCATCGACACGACGACCGGCATGTCTGCGCCGCCGATCGGGATGATAAGCAGGATGCCGATCAGCAGCGAGAGGCCGAGAATGGCCCAGAAAATCCACGCCTGCGTGCCCTGCGTCATCACCATATAGACGACGAGGCCGACGATGGCCGCAGCGATCGCGATGTTGATGACATGGCGCAGCGGCAGCATGATCGGTGCGCCGCTCATGTTGCCGTTGAGCTTTGCAAACGCGATGACCGAGCCCGTGAACGTGATCGCGCCGATCGCCGTGCCGAGCGCGAGTTCGATGAGCGAACCCGTCTTCAAACCGCCGTCGGGCAGCGCGATATGGAAACTCTCCGGCGCGTAGAACGCCGCCGCCGCCACTGCGACCGCCGCGAGACCCACGAGTGAGTGGAACGCCGCCACGAGTTGCGGCATCGCCGTCATCTTGATGCGGTTGGCGATCACCGCCCCCACTGCGCCGCCGACGAGCACGCCGCCGCCGATGAGACCGATGGTGGTCGGATCGAGCTTGACGCTGAGCAGCGTGGTGCCCACCGCGATGGCCATGCCGATCATGGCGTAGGTGTTGCCCTGGCGCGATGTCTCGGGGCTGGAGAGCCCGCGCAACGCGAGAATGAAGAGCACGCCCGAAGCGAGATACGCGAGCGCTGCGATGTCAGCCGTCATGATTGGTCAGCCCCAGGTGAAGACTTGTCTGTTTCGGAATGCGTGTGATCAATCGACGCTGCGGTCAGCCCCGCAGCGCTCTGCATGCGGCCCATGCGCCGCATCATCAGCATGTTGAGAACCGTCGCCATGAAGAGCGCGAAGAACACCACGCCCGCGAGCAGCGGATGCCAGCCCCAGCGGTCCACCGCGCCGAACCACGCGACGACGCAGCCGACAGGATAGAGCGGGCTCAGGATCGCCGCCGCGAAATAGCCCATCGGCGCGTCGAGCGTGAAGACGTGCGACAGCTGTGGTCCGCTCGCCGGGATCTGCAGCGCGAAGAGGATTGCGAGATTGAGGAAGAAGCCGGGTGTCTTCATGCCGCCTCCTCCTCGGCCTTGCGTGCCGTGACCGCATCGATCCAGCGGTGCAAGGCTGCGCAGACGAGAAATCCCGCAACGAAGGCCGAGAGCGCCGCGCCGTCCGACAGCGCATACGCGCATCCACCGATGGCGAGGCCGGTGATGATCAAGGCGCGCGCCCACTCGCCGAGCCCTGCGCGCCAGCGTCCTGCAAACGCCACCGCCACGCCGATGGCGGCGACAGCGAGTGCAGCGTAAGCGAGCGACGCCGGGCTCATCGCTGCCCCCCGCGCGACATCTGCGACCAGCCGCCGAGCATGGTAATCGCTGGTACGGCGAGGAAAGCGAGGCCCGAGAGCCACGGCGCCCAGCCCCAGACATCTTTCGCGCCGAAGAATGCGGTCACACTGCCAACGACGGGAATGAACGTCACCGGCACGGAGACAAGTGTCGCGGGCGCCGGGCCCCAGCCGGTGAGGCTCTGCATTTGCGCTGCCACAGCGAAGAACTGCAGTACGCCGATCCCGAGCCACGCCAGCGCGAGCAGACAGCCCGCACCGCCAACCGCGCCGACGCGAAACACCGTCCCGCGCATCTGCGCCTGCGCGGCGCGGATGTCCTCTTCCGTGGGCCGCGCGGCGCCCGGCGTCACCGCGTCTGCGAGTTCGGGCAAAACGGTCAGCGTGCGCTTCGCAGCGCGCAGCAGATCGTCATCGTCGGCGACGTCATTGCCGCGCTCGGTCGGATCGCCCGCGTAGGCTTCGACGACGTAGGCCAGCTCCTGCACCGCCGGGTGCGTGGGCGCGCGCGTGCGCACCGCTTCGGCGTGGGCGTCGAGGAAACGACGCTTGAAGCCGTCTGCGGACAAACGCCCCGAGACATACGCCTCGATGAGTTCGCGCCAATGAGCTGTCATCTGGGGGCTGTCATCTCGTGGTCATCAGGTCGCCGGCTTTGCCGCCGGGCGTTCCTTTTTCTTGTACATCGCAAGCATCCGCGCTGTGACGAGGAAGCCGCCGAAGATGTTCACCGCCGCGAGCGCCGCCGCCAGCGCGCCGAATCCGCGTGCGATCCAGAGATTGCGCGCTTTCTCGGCAGGATCGGCAGTGAGATCGTTGCCGCCGGCGTTCATCGCCGCGACCTGCGTGTATTGCTCCGCACAGCCATCGACGGCGCCGAGGAGCTGTTCGTCGTTCGGCCACATCTCCTTCGGCGCAAGCGCCTGGTGGCCCTCGGCCTGCGCTGCGACCATGCCGCGACACGTGGCGCGGATCTGTTCGGGGCCAGCCGCGCTCGTCGCGCTTGCGGCCGCCGCGATGATCGCGCCGACGATGATCACCGACGAGATCGCGTTCGTCACCGACATGAGCGGCGTGTGCAGCGCGGGCGTCACGCTCCACACCACATAATAGCCCACGAAGATGGCCAGCGCGAAGATCGCGAGGCGGAAGATGGTGGGATCGACAGCGTCCATGTCAGGCTCCGCAGAAGTGCTTGAAGACGCCCTCAGGCGCCCGTCGGATTGATTTCGTAGGCTGCGCTTGCGCGCGTGATGAGACCCGCCGCGTCGTACTCGTGCGTCTCCGCGACGATGACGCCGGACTGGTTGCGGTAGATGAGCGTCTCCCCGTCGGCGCCGGCGCAAATCGCAATGGGCTCGAAGCGGAGATCGGGAATGCGCGGCAGCGCCGTCTGCACATAGGCGATGAAATGCGACTTGCCGAAGAGCCGCCCGTCCGAGCCGAAGCCGAGCGCGGCCACGAAGGGCGAGGCGAACTCCACGTCATCGGTATAGAGCGCGGCGATCTTCTGCGGATCGCGGGCGTTCCAAGCGGCGTACCAGTCGGCGGCGCGCTGTGCGTCCATCACGCGGCCGCTTGCGGTGCAAACGTCGGGTGGATGACCGCGCCATCCTTGGTAAGCATGGCGCCCTTGATGATCTCGTCGTCCCACGCGGGCGAGAACGCCTTGGTGTCCTTGTCGGTCAGCAACGGGAGCAGCGCGAGGAGGTTTTTCGCGTAGAGCGCAGAGGAGTCCGACGGCAGGCGCGCCGGCAGGTTGGTGAAGCCCGCGACCTTCACGCCATTGGGCCTGTCGACGACCACGTCGGGCTTCGACACCGGACAGTTGCCGCCCTGCGACACGGCGAGGTCGATGACGATGGAGCCCGGCTTCATCGCCGCGACCATGGCTTCGGTCACAAGCACCGGCGCCGCGCGTCCCGGAATCAGCGCGGTGGTGATGACGATGTCCTGTTTGGCGATGTGCTCGGCGACGAGGGCTGCCTGCTTGGCCTGATACTCCGCGCTCATGGCCTTCGCGTAGCCGGCGGCGGTCTCAGCCTGCTTGAATTCCTCATCCTCGACCGCGACGAACTTCGCGCCGAGAGACGCCACCTGTTCCTTCGCGGCGGGACGCACGTCCGTGGCGGTGACGATGGCGCCGAGGCGACGCGCGGTGGCGATGGCCTGCAGGCCCGCGACGCCCGCACCCATCACGAAGACCTTCGCCGCCGCAACCGTGCCCGCCGCCGTCATCATCATCGGAAAGCCGCGCCCGTAGAGCGAGGCCGCCTCAATCACCGCGCGGTAACCCGCGAGGTTCGACTGCGAGGACAGCGCGTCCATCGACTGCGCCCGTGTGATGCGCGGCACGAACTCCATCGCCAGCGCCGCGACGCCCTGTCTGGCGTAGCTCTCGACGGCCGCCTTGGCGCCGTACGGGTTCATCAGTGCGACGACGCCTGCGCCCTTGCGCAGCGCGGCGAGTTCGTCGGCCTCAGGCGCGCGCACCTTCAGGAGAAGATCGGCGTCCTTCAGCGCAGCTGCGGCACTGGTCGCGATCTCCGCGCCAGCCGCCTTCAATTCGCTGTCGGGAAAACTCGAACGATCCCCCGCGCCGGATTCGATGGCGACGGAGTGTCCCGCCGCGATGATTTTCTTGACGGTGTCGGGGGTGGCGGCGACGCGCGTCTCGTCAGCCGCACGTTCCTTGACTACAGCGATGCGCATGCTGCCCTGCTCCTGCCCCGGAAAATCACGGGGAAAACTGCGGGCCGGACATGATCACGCGTCGCGGTTCGGTGCAACCGGCCCCGCAATCATAGGTTTTCTGGCAGAGAATTCAGGAGATCGCCTGGATGCCCATCGTCACGGCGCCGCCGACCGCGAGCAACACCGTCGAGCCGATCACGAATGCCCACCAGGCGCCGCCGAGACCCATCAGGAAACCGGCGAGCACGCCAATCACGAGCCAGACGATCAGGCCCGTCCACCAGCCAAGTCCCATGGCGAATGCAAAGACCGTCAGCCCCAGCAACATGGCCATCATGACGCACGACCATTCCGTGGTCTTCACGAAACCGGAGAACATCGCCTTGTGAGAGGTGATGTCCATGCAGCCATGTTCGACCGAACCGTGGTTTGCCCCGTGATTTGCCCCGTCGTGGGCCCCGTGCGCAGCCATCTTCGTCTCCGACAGATTTTTGCCCGTCTAAACCGCGCCGCCCGGCCTCGCAACGCCTGCGCCATGCGGCCAAGCCGCCAGCAGACCCCGGATCGCCGCGACGAATGGCAGCGGCTGGTCGATCATCACGTGGTGGTCGGCGTCGGGGATGGCGAAGAACGGCGTTCCCGCCGGCGCGGTCCGGCGCATGTGGGCGATCACATCCGGCGGCATGAGCGTCGACCGGTCGCCCCAGAGCACCGCCATCGGGCACATCGTTTCGCGGAGAAAGGGGCTGGGATCACCCAGCTCGAACTCGCTCCATATGAAGGGGTCGAATTTCCAGGTGAAGCCGCCCGCGGCCGCCTTGATCGACCCTCGCCCCACATGGTCGAGATACCAGAGGTTGTCGCAGGCCTGCTGCGGCGCGAGGCGGAACCGCGCCAGCGCCTCCTCGAAGGTCGCATAGACCCGGTTGGGCCGCGATCGGGTCGGCGGGCCGTCGTGGACGAAGCCGCTAGGCCGGATGGGACTGTCCACGCTCATGACGCCGGCGAAGCGCTGCCCGTGGCGCGCGCCACAGTATGCCGCAAGGAAGCCGCCGAATGAGTGCGCGACAAGGATCGGCTTCGCCGCCGCGTCGAACAACCCCGTCGCCGCGCACCCCGCGATGACTTCCTGCGCGAAGGTCTCGGGGTCGTAATGCGGACGCCAGTCCGAACCGCCCATGCCCGACCAGCTCAGCGCCGCCACCCGGTAACCGCTCTCGACCAGGAACGGCGCCAGCGGGCTCCACCAATCGGCGTGCGCGCCGTTGCCGTGCAGCAGCATCAAACCCGGATCGCCCCGCTGCCCCCACGCCAGAACTTCGATGCCAGCGCCTGCGACTTCGATCCGCGAACGCTCCGGAACCTGCGCCAGCGCCGCCCCGAACCACCCCGGCCCAGCCGGTCGTGCGCCGGCCAGAAGCGCGAGCGATCCGCTTCCATTGGCGTCCACTGATAGCCGGTCGGTCAATTGTGTCATGTTCGGGCCATACGACGCGGCGCCCGCGCCACGCAATGCGCCGCACCCGCACGGGTGAGGCTCTCACCCCCTTGCTCCCGCGCGCCATCCCCGCGATGACACCCGGATGCGCAACCTCTTCCGCCTCGCCCTCGCCGCCTCAGCGGCCATGATCGCAACACCCGCCTTCGCCGAAGACCGGCCGGAGGAAGTGAAAGGCACGCTCACGCTCGTCGGCGAGAACGACAGCCTCTCATCCGGCGCCGACCGGAACTACACGTCCGGCATCAAGCTCACGTACATCTCGCCTGTGAACGTCATACCGAAGTGGGTGCGCAACCTCGACGGCCTCACGCGTGCGGTGACCAATGCGCGACCGAGCTTCTTCGGCGTCGCCGTCGGCCAGTCGATCTTCACGCCGCAGGACATTTCGCTGAATCCGGCGCCGGCGAACCAGCACCCCTACGCGGGCTTTCTCTACGCGCAGATCCTCATGGCGGCGGAAGAGAACGTGGTCGCGCGCGATCCCCGCTTTGTCGATCTCTATGAACTTGAGTTCGGCATGGTCGGCCCCTCGGCGCAGGGCCAGGAGGCGCAGTCCAGCATTCACCAGCTGCTCGGCGCGCCCGAACCACTGGGCTGGGAAAGCCAGCTGCACGACGAGTTCGCCTTCGCCGTTTCGCTTGAGCGCCGCTGGCGCGCGGAAAAGGTCTTTGAAAGGCTGCCGTTCGATCTCGAAGTCGACGCCGCGCCCGGCATCGGCGTCACGCTCGGCACGCTGCGCACGGAAGCAAAGGTCGGCGCGGCCTTCCGCCTGGGGCAGCACCTCTCCGACGACTACGGCCCGCCGCGCGTGCGCCCGGGCCTGAGCGGCGTCGGCTACTTCAAGGCGAGCCAGCCGTTCTCGTGGTACTTCTTCGGCGGCGTCGAATTCCGCGCCGTCGCGCGCAATCTCTTTCTCGACGGCAACACCTTCCGAGACAGCCCCAGCGTCGAGCGCCGCCCCTTCGTCGTCGACGTGCAGGCAGGCGTTGCGGTGCAGACCGGCGACTGGCGCCTCGCCTACACCTACGTCACGCGCACCGAGGAATTCGAGGGACAGGGCGAGCAGCAGGACTTCGGTGCGCTCGCGTTGAGCTGGCGCTTCTGATCCATGACCGCCGCGCCGCGCGCCGATGATCTGATCGACGCTGCGGCGCGCGGATGGCGGGCGTGGGTCGTGCTGGCGTTTCTCGCGATCGCTGCGGCGCTGCCGGGCTTCTTCTCCATCCCCCCGCTCGACCGCGACGAAAGCCGCTTTGCGCAGGCGACTGCACAGATGCTGGAGACAGGCGACTTCACGCACATCCGCCTGCAGGACGAGGACCGCTACAAGAAGCCGATCGGGATCTACTGGCTGCAGGCGGCGTCGGTCGCGGCGTTCTCCGATGTGGAAAAGCGCGAGATCTGGGCGTGGCGGCTGCCGTCGATGCTCGGCGCGGTGATCGCCGTGTGGGCGACGTTCTGGGGCGGCATGGTTCTTGTCGGCAGACGCGCCGCGTTCGTCGGCGCGGCGTTGATCGGCGTCAGCGTGCTCATGTCCACCGAAGCGATGATCGCCAAGACCGACGCAATGCTCTGCGCCACGACGGCGCTGGCGATGGCGGCGCTCGCGCGCGTCCACATGGGCGTCGCCAGGCGGCGCACGATGCTGATCTTCTGGGCCGCCCTCGCGCTGGGCGTGCTGGTGAAGGGCCCGATCACGCCAATGGTTGTGGGGCTTTCGGCCGGCGTATTGTGCGCGTGGCGGCGAGACGTGGCATGGCTGCGGCCTTTGGTATCATTCAGCGGACCGGCGCTCGCCCTCGTGCTGCTCGCGCCTTGGCTCTACACGCTCGCCGAATCCGAAAGCAGCCTCACCGGCATCATGCGCGACATCGCGCCGAAGATCGGCGGCGGCGGCGAACACGGCAATCGCCCGCCCGGACTGCATCTGCTCCTGCTGCCGCTGTTGATTTTTCCCGCCTCCATCGGCCTGGCGCCGGCCTTCGCAGCGGGATGGAAAGCGCTGCGCGCGCCACACACGGACGACACGCACGCCGGCGTCCGCTTCCTCGTGACGTGGATCGTCCCGACCTGGATCGTCTTCGAACTCGCGACGACGAAACTCGCACACTACCCGCTGCCGCTCTATCCCGCGATCGCGCTGCTGGCGGGCGCGGGCTTGCCGCGCTGGCTGGAGGCGCCGAGCGCGTCCCGGCGGATCGGATTGGCTGCGGGGCTGTTCGTCGGCAGTTTCGGCATCATCGCGGCGGCTGCCATGCTGACCTTCTGGAGATCGGCGGCGCAGGCCAACGATGCAGCGTTCGTTGTCGGCGGCGCATTGCTCGCGTTCAGCCTCGTCTTGTCAGTGATCGCCGTGCGCACCACGCACGCCGGAGTCACGACCGTTGCGGCGATCGTCGGCGCGTTCGTGCTCATCGCTGTCGCGCGCGAAGGACTCGCGCCGCGCGCCTCACATGTTCTCGTCAGTCGCGCGGCGTCGGCGGCGCTGCCAAACGGACAAGCGCCCCCGCTGCTGGTCATCGGATACCGCGAGCCCAGCATCGTTTTCACGGAAGGCACAGTAACCTTGCTCCGTCAGGGCGTCGAAGGCGGCGCGGCGGCTGTGACGGGGCAGAGAGCGCTCGTGGAGGTACGACAACGCGCGGCGTTCGAGGACTCGCTGTCAGCGCGCGGATTGGAGTTTCAACCTGAAGGAGCGCCCGTCGCGGGTCGCAACTATTCCAACGGCGACGACGTCAGCCTGCAGCCGGGACGCGTCACCGCCGCCCGAAACTGAGCAGCGATTTCAGCACGCCGCGCGCCACGAGCATCATGCCGATGAACGGCGACAGCAGCGCGACCGTCACTTTCTCGCCCGGCGTGCGCGCGAACTTGGCAAAGTAGCGCGCAAGCCCACGCGCCTTGTGGCTCTCGACCTTGATCCAGCTCGCCTTGCTGGTGGCGCCGAAGTGGAGCGCTTCCGCCGTCGGCTCGAAGAGCACCGCGCCGCCCGCTTCGCCGACGCGGCGGCAGATATCGATGTCCTCGACGTGCAGGAAATAGCCTTCGTCGAAACCACCGATGGACTGGAAATCCGCCCGCGGCGTCAGCATCATCGCGCCGGACACCACCGGCATCGGCACGACGGCGTCGGGTTTCGGATCACGTTCGCGATGGACGTCCCGGAAAACCGGAGAGAGTTTCTCGAGCCCGCCCAGCCCCAGCACGCCGACAATCGCCGTCCACGGCGTCAGCAGCTCGCGCCGCGCGCCGCGCTGCTCGCGCCCGCGCTTGTCCACCAGACGCCCGCCGACGATCCACGGACTACGCGCCTTGCGACCGGCGGTGACGAGACGTTCCGCAGCGCCGCGCTGCAGCACGGCGTCCGGGTTCACGAAGAGGAGGTACCGCCCGCTCGCGACTTCCGCGCCGAGATTGCACGCGCGCGCAAAGCCGACATTGCCCTGGCCCTGGATCAGCGTGACGTCGCGGCGGTCCGCCTGCAGCGCGCGCAGCGAGGAGGCGATCTCCGGCGGGTTGCCGTTGTCGATAAGGATGACCTCGTCGATCCACGGTTCCGCAAACAGGCTGCGCAGGCACAATTCCAGCGACTCGCCGGTGTGGAACGTGACCACGATCGCGCTGACGCGCGCGCCCACGTCCGCAGCGGGCGACTTGGATCGCTGAGCCTTAGGTTCCATCAGAGGACGTTAAGCGCAGGCGCGCGTGCGTAACAAGTCACCATTGGCGCCCTCACCGCTGATCCGGCGCGAGCGCCTCGTCCGCCAGCATGCGTTTGGCCTCCTCCAGGGTCACCACCTGCTGCGCATCGCCGCCGAGACGGCGCAGCGCGAGCTTCCGTTCCTCGGCCTCCTTGCGGCCGACGACGGCGATGACCGGGATCTTGGCGAGCGAGTGCTCGCGCACCTTGTAGTTGATCTTCTCGTTGGCGACGTCGACCGCCACGCGCAGGCCCGCCTTGCGCAGTTCGGCGGCGGCCTCGTGCGCGTAGGCTTCCGCGTCCGACGTGATCGTCGCCACCACCACCTGCACCGGCGCGAGCCACATGGGGAAAGCCCCCGCGCAGTTCTCGATCAGGATGCCGATGAAGCGTTCAAGCGAGCCGCAGATCGCACGATGCAACATCACGGGGCGGTGCTTCTGCCCGTCCTCGCCGACATACTCCGCGCCGAGACGATCCGGCAGAACGAAGTCGTTCTGGATCGTGCCGCACGTCCACGTCCGCCCGATGGCGTCTTTCAGCACGAAGTCGAGCTTCGGCGCATAGAAGGCGCCGTCGCCCGGCGCGACGATGGGTTCGACCCCCGCCTTGCGCGCCGCATCGAGAAGCTGGCCCTCGGCCATGTCCCAGAAATTATCGGAGCCCGCCCGCAACTCCGGGCGCGTGCCGAGCGCGATATGGTCGCGTGTGAGGCCGAAATCGGCGTGGATCGACGTGGCGAGCTCGATGAAGGCGGTCACTTCCGAAACGATCTGGTCCTCGCGGCAGAAGATGTGCGCATCGTCCTGCGTGAATGCGCGCACGCGCATAAGGCCGTGCAGAGAGCCCGAGGGCTCGTAGCGGTGACACGCGCCGAACTCCGCCATGCGCAGCGGCAGATCGCGATAGCTCTTCTGACCGAACTTGAAGATCTGCACGTGGCCGGGGCAGTTCATCGGTTTCAGCGAAAGCTCCTCGCCCTCCACAGTCTCGCAGACAAACATGTGCTCGTGGTAGTTCTGCCAGTGCCCTGACTTTTCCCAGAACACGCGGTCCAGCACCTGCGGCGTGCGCACTTCCAGGTAGCCCGCCTTGTCGAGACGACGGCGCATGTAGGCCTCGATCGTGCGCCACAGCGTCAGGCCCTTCTCGTGCCAGAACACCATGCCACGTCCCTCTTCCTGCATGTGGAAGAGATCCATCGACCGGCCGAGCTTGCGGTGATCGCGCTTCTCGGCCTCTTCGAGGCGCTGGAGATGTTCGGCGAGCTGCTTCTCATCAGCCCAGGCCGTGCCGTAGATGCGCTGGAGCTGGGCGTTGTTCTGATCGCCGCGCCAGTAGGCGCCGGCGAGCTTCATCAGCTTGAACGCCTTGCCGAGACGGCCCGTCGACGGCAGGTGCGGCCCGCGGCAGAGATCGCCCCATTTATCGCCGTGCGAATAGAGCGTGATCGGCTCGCCGGGCTTGATGACCTCGTCGATCGTCTCGGCCTTGTAGATCTCGCCGATGGACCGGAAATGCGCGATGGCCTTGTCCTTCTCCCAGACACTGCGGATGATCGGCAGGTCGGCATCGACGATTTCCGCCATGCGCTTTTCGATCTTGGCGAAGTCGTCCGTGGAGAACGGCTCGTCGCGTGCGAAGTCGTAATGGAAGCCGTCTTCCGTCACCGGACCGAACGTCACCTGCGTGCCGGGGAAGAGCTCCTGCACCGCCTGCGCAAGCACGTGGGCTGCGTCGTGGCGCAGGATGTCCAGACCGGCAGGCGTGTCGCGCGTGATGATCTCGAATGCGGCGTCTTCCTCGATGGGACGCGTGAGGTCCCATTCGACGCCGTTGACCTTCACGGCCACGGCTTTCTTGGCGAGGCCCTTGGATATGCCCTCGGCGATCGCGAGGCCCGTCACGCCCTTGTCGAACTGGCGGACGGCGCCGTCGGGAAATTTGATGTCGATGCTCATCGGCTACTGGCCCTGATCTGCAGCATTGGAAGAAAGCGATGAAACGGTCGGCGCGCGCACTTTGGCGACGAAGGCGGTGATGGCCGCTTCAAAGCCCTGTGCGAGCGGAATATCGGTGTGGCCAGCGTCGGAAAATTCCACATAGTCGACGCCCGGCCGTGAGTCGCGCGCCGCCGCGGCGAATGCACGATTGAGTCGCACCGGCAGCGTCCGGTCGCGGGCGCCGGCGAGAATGAGGACAGGCCCCTGCATCGGCCGAAGCGCCTCGATACTATCGAAGCGCGCGAGGCGATCGTCCACCCTGGCTCCGGCGGCGTTGCGCGCACTCGCCTCGAAGATCATGGCGCCGGCTGCGGGCGTGCGCCCGGCGATCCCCGCGCACACCATGCCGCCGAGCGAATGACCCCAGAAAATGAGCGGACGGCCGTTGGCCTGCGCCGACGCGAGCGCGCCGACGCGATCCAGCATGGCCGTGAAACTCGCCAGGTTCGCGACACCTGCGCTGTCGCCATAGCCCGGATAGTCGAACAGCAGCACATCGCCCCAATGCAGCACTTTGCTCGCATAGATGACGCCGGCGCGGTAGCGGTCCGAAGCATTGCCGCCGCAATGGACGAACAGCGGCCGGTCGCGCGGGCCCGCTTCGGCGAGCGTGTATGCGATGCGCGCCGCGCCGTCACCGATGAAGCCGTGACGGACGCGCACGCCGACGAGCGTCTGCTGATTTTTCAGATCAAGTGGGCCCTCGCCCGCCGCACGCTGCGGCGGCGCCGGCGGCTGGAAGACGCTTTCCTCGTTGATCTCGACCGTGACGCACGCGGCGAGAGCGAGGCTCGCAAGCGCCAGAACAATCCTGTTCACCGTGAGGTCCTCTCAAGTGGTGTTTTTGGCCCCCTCCAGTCGCCGTAGCGCCATGGCGCCCACCACGGCGCGCGTGGGGCCAGCACCGGCGCAGGGTCATAGCCTGATCCGCCCCACGGATGGCAACGGCACACGCGCGCGCCCGCCATCCAGCTCCCTTTCCATGCGCCATGCGCGCGCACGGCGTCGGCCGCGTAGGCCGAGCACGTGGGCAGGTAGCGGCAATCGCGCCCGACGAAGGGCGAGAGCGTGAGCTTGTAGAGCCGGATCAGGCCGAGAACGGCCAGAGCCGGCAGACTCGGGGCGGGAATGCTGGGGGGCATGACGCAGGGCGGCTTTTCAGGTTCGAGGACCGGGTCCACATGGGCGCCGCTGCGGCGCGCCCGGTCAGGCGCCGCCGGCTCTAGCCAGTGGTCGTAGTGGTCGCGAACGTGGAGGCGGCGGGTCGCTGCATGACCGCCTCATACCTGAAACGCCGTGAAAACGGAAGCGCGCGCGCTATTCCGGGCTGCCGACCTTGGAGCAACTCGTCACCGTGAACGCCCCCCAGCATTCCACCAGCGGGTTTTCGCCGGCGGGTTTGGCGTAGTGGGAGGCGACGAAATAGTTGTCGTAGGCGCCGTCCGCGCCACGCGCGACGAGTCCGCCGATGGTGCCGCCGATATCGACGTTTTCCGCCGCCGCTTCGGTGACGCCTTCGAGCTTGGCGTCGGCGGCGGCGCTCATCTTGGCGGCGGTCGGGTTGGTGAAAAACGCCGCGAGCGCGACGATGACGAGCAGTCCGAGCAGTCTCAGCATGACAGTTCCTCCTGCATCAGAGCGAACGACGCCCGCGCCGGTTTCGCAAGTGTTATCCGTTCGGGGACGCGCCGTTCGTGCAGAATCGCTCGAAGCGCCCTTCCGGCGTCACGCGCGCGAAATCGAGCGCGCGGGTGAGGCGCTTCAGGCGCAAGTCCACCACCCACTTGTCGGAGCAGAGCCCGTGCGGTTTGGGCTGCGTGCACGACGCATAGACCTCGCCGAGCCCGACGTCCGGGTTGGCGCCGACGTCGGCGCACTGGAAGCCCTGCGCCATCAGGTCCGTGCGCACCTCTTCCGCGCCGCGCTCGACGCCGTAGCGCGCCGAGATCTCGCGGGCGAAAGCCGCCGAGATATCAGCGGGTATCGCCGCATCCGCATGCAGCGCGAGAGCGCCGGACGGCGCGGGCGTTTCCGCCGGCGGCGTATCGACCGCCGACGTTGCGCACGCGGCGAGCGCAGCGAACGCCGCCGCCGCCAGAACCCGGCGCATCACGCGCCGCCCTTCACCTTCGCGATCCATTCGTTCACCAGCCGCTCCAGCGTCGTCAGCGGCACCGCGCCGTTTTCGAGCACCACCGTGTGGAACGCCTTGATGTCGAACTTGGCGCCAAGCTCGGCCTTCGCGTGCTCACGCAGTTCGAGGATCTTGAGCTGGCCGATCTTGTACGCGCACGCCTGACCCGGCATCGCCATGTAGCGCTCGATTTCGGTCGTCACGTCGCTTTCAGCCATGCCGGTGTTGGCGACCATGTAGGTGATGGCCTGTTCGCGGCTCCAGCCCTTGGCGTGCAGGCCCGTATCGACGACGAGCCGCACGGCGCGGAAGATTTCCGCCTGCAGGCGTCCGAGATCGCCGAGCGGATCGTCCTTGTACATGCCGATTTCGGCGGCGAGACGCTCCGCATAAAGCCCCCAGCCTTCCGCGTACGCCGTGTAGAGCGTCTGCTGGCGGATCATCGGCATGTTCTTCAGATGCAGCGCCGTATCGATCTGGAAGTGATGGCCGGGGACCCCTTCGTGATACGCGAGCGTCTTCATCGAATAGCGCGGCGTTTCGCTTGTATCGCGCAGGTTTGCGTAGAACGTCCCCGGACGCGAACCGTCGAGCGCCGCCGGCTGGTAGCTGCCGCCCGCAGCGCCCGCTTCCAGCGCCGGCGGCACGCGTTCGATGCGCAGCTGTCCCGGCGGGATCGTGTTGAAGTACTGCGGCATCAGCGCTTCGATCTCACGCATGATCTCGTTGTACCGCGCGATGATCTGCGTACGGCCTTCGTCCGTGTTCGGGAAAAGCTGGTCGGGGCGCTTGTTGAGCGTGTCGATTCGTTGCGCGAGCGTGCCCGTCGTCAGCCCTTGGCCCTTCAGGATCGCATCCATGTCGGCGCCGATGCGCGCGACTTCATCGAGACCGATCTGGTGGATCTGGTCTGCGGTGTAGTCCGTCGTCGTCATCTGCTTCAGATAGACGGCGTAAAGCGCCGCGCCGTCCGGCAGACGCCCGACGCCGGACGCTTGGGTCGCCGCCGCTGCGCGCTGGCCTTCAAGGGCGGCGATCATGCGTTCGTAAGCGGGATAGACGCCCGTCTCCACCGCCGCCACGGCGCGCGCCGTCAGCGCATCGCGCTTGGCCTGATCGAGATCCTTCAGGTCGCCGACCTTCGACGTGAACGCCTTCACCAGCGCATTTTCCGCCGCGGGTCCCGCGATGGTGCTGCGCGAAATCTGGATCGAGCGCTCGACGAGCGAGATCGGCATCACGACGCCAGCGCCGGCCTGACGCACGGTTTCCGCCGTCACCGCATCGAGTTTCGGCCCCATGGCTTCAAGACGCAGCACATAGTTCTCGGCGGTCTTGGCATTCTTGATGGTGTGGCCGGTCTGCATGAAGGTCGGCAGTCCGACATTCGTGCCCCACATCGGATTGATGGGATAAAGCCCTTCCGACGACATCCACGGAAACGCGCGGAACGCCAGCGCGGACGTGTATTGGTCTTCGAGGATGTCGTAGGTGATCTGGTCCTGCGCGTTGAGTTTCGCGCGATCGAACTGGCGCAGCTCGACGAGGTACCTTTCCGCGCGCGCATAGTCCGCATCGCGCTTGCCGACGCCCACTTCCGCGAGCTTGCCCGAGTGCGTGTCGAGCGGCGTGCCGTCGACGAGGCCGATCTGCGAGAAGAGTTCCGGATTGCGCAGGACGAAATCGAGCGCCTGCCGGTCGGCGAGCTGGGTGATGTTGAACGGCTTGCCGAAGCCGATGCGGTAGCCAGCGTAGCCGCCCACGAGGAGCGCCGCGAGCAGCACCCAGCCGAGAATTTTGAAAAAGCCCTTCATGCGCACGCTCTCCCCGCGATCCGCTCGAATATCGATTTTCGATAACTAGCGGCGGAAACGCGGCGCGTCTAGACGGTGGCCTTCGCCCGCGCGTCCTCGATGGCCGCCACCGCCGCCTCGAACGCGAGCAGCGTTGAGGTGTGGCGCATCGGGTACTCGCGCACGCCTTCGAGGTGGCGCAGCTCCCAGAAGCGGCCTGTCGGCGGCGGACCGTTCTCTTTCAACATGGCCTTCAGCGCATCGCGCGCCGCGACGATCTCGTCCACCCGCGCGCCTATGGCGTTGGCCGCGAACACCGACGCCGACGCCTGCCCCAGCGCGCATGCCTCCACCTCGATGCCGAGGCCCGTGACCACGTCGCCGTCCAGCGTGAGGTCCACCGTCACCACCGACCCGCACACCTTCGACACCTTCGTCGACGCGCCATGCGCGCCCGCCAGCCGCCCCTGATGGGCGACGTCGCCGGCAAGTTCGAAGATGCGGGGGTGATAGAGATCGTGCATGGGCGGAATATAGGGGCGATCAGCCCGGCCCGCCCAGCAAACCATCATCGGCCTTGCAGCGCTTGTCGTAGAGACCACGCACGCGGCTGACCTTGGACGCCACGCCCGGCGCGTCGTCCCAGAGGTGGGCCTGCCAGGTGTGGGTGCAGTCGCCTTCGGTCTGCGTGCGGCGGCAGACCTGATCCGGCGGATCGCCGCCGCGTCCGGTGGCGGGCGCGGCGCACGCGAACTGGTTGGCGCGGAGATCGCCCGTCGCGACAGCGAGAGCCGAACCCGCCGCGTAGCGCCGCACGAGCCCCGTCGAGAACCGCTGCGCCACGCCGTCCGCGCCGCCGCGCCGCCAGTCGCCGAGATCGACAGGTCCTGAAGGCGCGCTCGCGCCGCGCGGCTCCACGGCGCCCGTGCCGCCCGGCCCGGAATCCACGCTCGCGCAGGCAGACACGACGAGGGCGGCGGCGAGGAGGATGCGTTTCATCGCCTTCACATACCCGCTTCCGCGCACGGTTGAAATCGCGCCAGGGGCGAACATCGACGACTGTTAGGGGGATCGCGGTTGCGTTCGTCCCTCGATTCCCGGAGCGCCGGCTTCCAGCCGGTATTTTTCTTTTCACGGCGCGCAAGGGGCCGGCAGGATGCCGGCGCCCCCGGACGACTTTTTTCATCCAAACAATCCGACCGGGTCGCCACCGCACCGACACTCCTCCTCACGACGCGCCGGGATGGTCCCTGCGTCTCGAAGAGGAGAGCCGACATGCAGATCGCCCGACCGCTACGTCACCGCCGCGCCGCCTACGCCGCCGCCGCGCGCGATCTGCATTTGTGGCTGCTCCAGGTCGTCGCATGGCTGATGACGCATGTTCGTCTGCCGCGCGCATGGCGTCTGGAATTCCAGAATGACATCCGCATCGCGCGCCGCGACATTCGCCGGCTCATTTTCATGTCGATGTGTTCGCGCCTGACGTTCCGCGTCGACAGGCCGAACGGCACGCGCCGACCGCACGGCGCCCTCGGCTATCGGCGCCGCCACGCACGCATCGTGCATGCGTTCACGCGCGGGATTCCGTTGCGCACGGTCGCGCAGATGCGCGATGCGCTGGCGAATTTCGACAAAGTGGTGAAGTGCGCCATTGCGCGTTTGCCGAAGAACGGCGCCGTGTCCGGCGCCGTCGTCACGGTGCTCTCCGTGGCGATTGCATCGAGCACGAACGCTCTCGCACCTGCCGCAGAGGCTACAGATACATCATGACTGTTGAAACCGGACCACGCAGCGCCTGCTGCGCAAACCCATGTTCAAACCACGCGAGATTCTTCGGAGTCTGGCGGCGCCCACGCATGCGCAGCAGGCGCTGCGCGGTCCGGCATGAATACCAGAGCGCGTCAGACCGTCTCGCGGCGCACCTTCACCGGCTTCGCGCGCACGGCGGACGGCGCCTTCTTGCCGAGGCCCATGCGCTTGGCGAGGTCAGACCGCGCCTGCGCGTAGTTCGGCGCCACCATCGGATAGTCGTGGGGCAAGCCCCACTTCGTGCGGTATTCTTCCGGCGTCATGTTGTAGCGCGTGCGCAGGTGGCGCTTCAGCGACTTGAACTTCTTGCCGTCTTCCAGACACACGATGTGATCGTTGGTGATCGACTTCTTCACCGGCACGGCGGGCGCACGCGCTTCCGCTTCCACCGTCTCGCTCAAGCCGGAGAGGCCCTTCAGTGACCGGTAGATCGTCTCGATCACGCCGGGCAGGTCCTGGGCGGGCACCGTGTTGGCGCCAACATAGGCCGAGACGATCTCCGTCGTCAGTTCGACCAGGTCAGGCCGCGTGTCCATGTGCTGTCCTTCGTGGTTCAAGCTTATGAAGGCAGAATAGGCCCGATCGGCGTTGAAATAAAGATGAAAAACTGGGCGTTTGCTGCAAAAGAGGGGTTAACGGTCAGTTTTCATCAACAAAACGCCGTGTAGCAGGCGCCGATGACATACCTCAACGGGCGAAGACAAAGATGACGACCAGCAGCGCGGCCGGAATCGCCAGCAGCCAGGCGCCGTCCGTCGCGAGCCGCCGCGCGGGACGGTCCGCCGCCGCGAGGAAGGTTTCGGCCCACCGTCCGACCTGCGCCGCGGTCGCCGCCTCGCGCCTGCGCCAGAAGAGATGGAAGGCCTCCGCCGCTGCACCTGCCCGCTGCACCAGCCGCCAGAGCGGGCCGTAGATCAGCGCATCGACGTCGCGCAGGTCGCTCGGCCCCTCGTCGACATCATGGAGCTTGGCCGCTCGCGCCGCCGCAAACGCGAGGCCCGCAAACGTCGCCAGCTGCACATGCACCATGAGACGGCCCCAGTCGTACGGCGAGAAGGTCACCGGGTCAGGCGGCAGGAAGGCATACAGCCACCCCGGCGCCACGCCGATACCGACGATCAGCACCGCCGCAACGAGCATCGCCAGATGCGGCTCGCCGAAATTCGAAGGCGGCCCTAGCTTCGAACGCGGCGGCGCAAAGAAGGCCGCATAAGGGATCTTCACCGCCGTATGCGCCACCGCTGCTCCCGCCGCAGCGATCAGCGCAAAGTAGAGCAACGACATGTCCCCGCGCTGAAACGCATCGAGCACAAGCGCCAGTGACGCAAAACCGGCCGTGAACGGCAGGCCGGCAATGGAGAACGCCGCGATGCACGCCAGCGTCGCCGTCACCGGCATGGTTCGCGCGAGCCCGCCGAGCTCTGAAGCCCGCGTCGTGCCGGTCCGCTCCAGCACCGCGCCGAGCGCCATGGCCAGCAACACGAACGCCAGGGTCGTCGCCACCGCATGCGCCGCCGCCGCCGCGATCGCCAACGGTGAACCAAGCCCGATGCACGCGACGATGAACCCGGTCTGCACCGTCATGCCGTACGCCAGCGCCCGCCGCAGATCGTCCTCCGCCATTGCATGCAGCGCTGGCAGCAACGTCATTGCGACCCCGATCCAAACCAGCGCCGGCTCGCCCGCAAAACCCCGCGCAAGGCCATAGACACCGAGCATGGTTGTGAACACAAGCAGCGCCGCTCCGCCCGCCGCCGACCCGCGCGGCGCGGCGTCCTTGAGCCACACGTGCGCGATCGGAAACCCGGCCTTCACGCCGAGCGCGACGAGAATGAGCAGTCCCGCAGGCGTCCGCGCCGAAAGCTGCGCGAAGTCCGCTGCCCCCTGCATCGCGATGGCGAACGCCGCGCCCGCGAGAAACAGCACGCTCGACAATGCCTGCCAGCCCAGCAGCCGCTGCCCCGCCTCCTTCGCCGCGCGATCGGCGCGCGACAAAAGCAACGCCACCGCCGCGAGTGTCGACAGCTCCGCCAACGCCACGAACGCGACGAAGTCCCCCGCATACACCGCGCCCAGCGCCCCGCCCGCATGCACGAGCAACGCCGCCTCTTCTTCCCGCGAACGCGCGCCGCCGCCGTGCAACGCCAACATGATCGTCACGAGCGCGAAGATCATGCCGAACGTCTGCGACAGCGCATCGAGCCGCAGCGGCGCGACCTTGAGGCCGATCTGCGCGAACGCACCGTGTTCGCCGAACGACGGCGTAAACGCGAGCATGAGCGCGGCCAGCGACGCGGCCAGCGCGATCCAGCTGCGCCACTTCGACGGCGTGACCAGCACGAGGGCCGCGCCGAGGAGCAGTGCAAAGCCGGGGTTGAAGGAGATCGCGGTCATGACTCAGGCGCCTTGTGGCGCAACAACCGCACCAGACGGCCGCCCGCCAGCACTGCAATCGCAGCGATGAACCCGGCGGCGGCGTAGAAACCCGCTTCATGTTCGAGCGCCGGGCCGAAGCTGGTGCGCGGCCAGACGAACTCGACGCCGATCGAGACGGCGCCAATCACGCCGGCGACGACGACAACGGCCCAGAGCGGTATCTTCGGCAAGGCGAACTTCAAGGCGCCACTCCGCGCAGATCGCCGAGGAACGCGACGATCGGGTTGAGCCACACCAGCAGCAGCAGCGTCGACAGGCCCGCGATGGCCGTCGGCAGGATGACCAACACAGGCGCTCCATCCGGCGATGCGAATTGTTCGGTGGGCTCAGGTGCAAACAACGCCCGCGCAATTGGCGCCACGAACGCCGCGAATGCGACGAGCGATCCTGCCGCCACCGCGACTCCGAGCCAGTAGTAGCCGTGATCCGCGGCGGCGATCATCAGCCACAGCTTGGGCCAGGCGCCTGCCAGCGGCGGCGCGCCCGCGAAACTCAATGCGCCCAGCGCGAGCGCTGCGAAAATCCACGGCATCCTGCGGCCGAGGCCGTCGATCTCGTCAATCTTCGTGCGACCTGTCGCAGCCTCGATAGCGCCTATTGAAAAGCAGAGCGTGGCGGTCGCTGCGCTGTACGCGACGAGCTGGATGGCCGCCGCGAACCAGCCTGCCGCAAGCCCCTCCGCATGCGCCGGCCCGAGCATGGCGCCGGCAGTGACGCCAGCCAACTGCGCGACGCAGAGATACGAAAGACGTTCACCGAGATCGCGGCGTGCAAACGCCGCCAGCGATGCGCCGACAAGCGTGATCGCCGCCAGCACGAGCACGCCGAAGGCCGCGATCCGCGCTTCCGAGAGCGCCTCGCCAAACACATGCGCCGCGATCCGCAGCACGCCGAACCCGCCGACGCTTGCTGCGGTGACGGCGAAGACAAGCGCACTCGCCGGCGCGTTGGCGAGCGATGTCGCAGTCATCCAGCGATGCGCCGGAAAGAGCGCGGCCATGCCGATGCCCAGCACATAGAAGACAAGCAGCACGTTCGCGACGAGCGGCCCGACGCGTCCCGCGAGAATGCCGCCGTCGGCAAAGGTGAGCGTGTCCGCCGCCACGCTCGTCCACACGATCGCCGGCAGCAACGCACCCATGGCGAGCGCGAGCGTGAGCACGAGATAGTACCCCGCCGCTCGCCCGCTTTGCGTGTCGCTGCGATGACCGAGCAGCGGAAACGTCGCGATGACGAGGCCCTCATAGAAAACGAAGAACGTGAAGAGGTTCGCGGCGAGCGCGACGCCGATGGTCATCGCCAGCGCCAGCGCCGCAAAGGCCATGAACCGGGTCGGCGCCGGGTCGCGCGTCAGACGCATCCAGCCGACGGTATACATGGCGCAAAGCGCACCAAGGCTCGAAGAGAGCAGCGCGAACACGGCGCCCAACCTGTCGGCGGCGAGCGCGAGTTCGAGTCCCGGCAGCGGTTGAGCCAGCACGAAGGCGCCGGTTTCACCGCGCGCAATGGCGGCGAAGATCAACCCGCAGACGACGGCGAGCGCAAGCGAGGCGCCGATGTGGAGCACGTCGCGCAGGCCGGGCGGGCGACTGAAGGTCGAAACGAACGCTGCGTGCACGAACGGAATGAGCAGCGCGAGCAACAGCAGGAACGGCAACGTCATGGCGCAGCCCTTCCCGGCGCGCTCAGCGAACTCGCAGCCATGCGCGCTGCGTCCAGCGGGGCCGTCGCGCTCCAGCCGAAGACGAGCGTGGCGAGAACGGCCACTGCAAGCGCTGGCGCGAAGGCGTAGGCGGTGCGCTGCGCCGTTCCAAGAGCCTCGGCGCGCTGGCGGAAATAGAGCCGCTCGACGATCTGCCCCGCTACGAACACTGCCGCGAACGACGAGGCGACGATCGCCGCCGCCGCCCAGTACCAGCCGCGCGCGAGCGCCGCCTCGATGGAAAGCCACTTGCCGAGGAATGACGCCGTCAGCGGCGCGCCGGTCATGCCGAGTGCGGCCACGGTGATCGCGGCGGCGACGAGCGGATGCGACTGGCCGAGACCATCGAGCGTCGCCATCGGCGAGGACGCCGCGGACGCGCGCGCGACGGCGGCGCCGGGCACGATCGCTAGCGCGGTCATGGCCCCGGCCGCCGCCACGAAGAGCGCGGCGATCGCGCCGTCATCACCGCCGGCCGCAAGCCCGATGAGCGCACAGCCGAGCTGCGCCGTGAGCGCATGCGCTGCGAGACGGCGCGCCTCCGCCGCGCCGATCGCCTGCAGTCCGCCGGCCAGAACGCCGACGGCGCCCAGCGCTGCGACACCGTAGGCAAACGACTGCGCCACGCCGGACATGTCGATCGCCTGCGTCGCGCCGTACACGCGCACCAGCGCAACGAACGCTGCAAGCCGCAACAGGATAGAGACGAGCGGCGCCGACGCATGCGCGGTACGCGCCGCGCTCGAGGCAGCCCCGGCGTGGAACGGCGCGAGGCCAGCGAAGGCCGCGAGCCCCGTGATCAAGAGCGCCGCCCCGAGCCATGCGCCGGAGTCACCCCCCGGCAGCGCAACGCGCGCGGCGACCTGTGAAAGATCCATCGCGCCCGTAGCGGCGTGCAGCAGCGCGGCGCCGCTCAGCGCGAGCGCGCCTGCGCCAAGCGTCACGACCACTGCGCCGAACGCTGCCAGCGCCGCACGTCGATCCTGCGTTGCGGCGAGGCCGGTGAGCGCCGCCGCCGCCAGCATGGCCGTCTGCAACAGGAGCACGATGCGCAGTGCGTCGTGTTCGATCATGGCGCCGAGGCTCGCGCCGACAACGACCAGGCCGAGCCCGAGGGCGATAGCCCGCGTGCGGCGCGAATAGTCTTTCGGCGCCAGCGAGAGCGCAGCGAGAAACGCGGCGGCGGCGACGATGGCGCCGACCGCAGCCGCGCCCGCGCCCAGCGCATCCACGGACGACGGCGGCGCGCCGGTCAACAGACGCACGACGAGGGTCAGCGCGAGCGCCGCCGCCGCGGTTGCGATCACGGCGGCAAAGACATTGGCCGCGCGACCGGCGGGCGCGATGGTGAGCAAGATGCCGCTGCAGAGCGGTACAAGCATCAGCAACGCGTCCGCATGACGCCAGAGAAACTCGAACGCGCTCACTCGCCGCGCTCCGCACCGTCATCGGCTTCCTCGGCGAGGCGCAGGCCACCGGCGTCGACGCCGCCGAAACCCTCACGCACGCGCATGAGCAGCGCGAGACCGAGCGCCACCCCGCCGAGCATCACCAGCGCCGCCGCGACAGCGCCGCCCGCCAGACTTCCATCACCCCGAGTGAGCACGGCGAGCGCCGAAACGCCGCCGGCGCCCGCAAATGCGACGCCGAACAATCGCTTGGCCAGATCGCGCGACAACGCCGCCGCTCCGAGTCCAACGACGAGCGCGATCGCAAGCAACGGTGCGTAGGCCCGCGCGGCGAGATCGGCGAGGCCGATCATGGCGCGTCGTCCAGCGGCGTGGCGCGCGCAGCGAGGCACAGGAACACCACTCCGCCCACTCCCGCGACCGTGAGGAAGGCGGCGAGATTTAGAAGCGCGCCGCCGATGGATGCCTTGTGGGTCGCAATCTCGACGATGATGAAATCGAAGACGGCGCCCGTGGCCGCGAAAACGCCCGCCCCGACTGCGAGCCCGACGCCCCACACCGCCGCATTGCGCAAGATCGCAGGTGGAAAGGCCCGCACCGCAGAGGTGGCGCCTGCGACGATTGCGGTGAACGCGACAGCCGCCGCGAAGATCAGCCCCGCCTGCACCCCGCCGCTGCGGGGATCGCCAACGAGCGCGAGCACGGCCAGCAGCACGAGCAGCGGCCCCAGCCGCTTTCCGAGCACGCGCGCGACGGCTTGCGGTCCGCTTCTCACGGCGCGCCATCCTTGTCGGGACCGAAGAGACCGCGCTCGCCGAAGCCCGTGATCGCGACGACTCCTGCGCCGACGGCGGCGAATGCGACCAGCGCGATGAAGAGATCAAGGCCCCGTGCGGCGCCTCCCACGACGGCGGGAGATGGCGGCGCAAGCGCGGGCGCGGGCGGCGCGTTCGGCCACGCGAGCAACAGCGCTGCTGTGCACAGCGCCACGGCGCCGATCGCCAGCGGCGCGGGCCGCAATGCGAGCGTCAGCATCTCACCGAGCGCGGCGCCAGACGCGAGCGCGAACAAAGCCGCCAGCAACCCCGCTGCGAGGATCACCGCGCCCGCATCGAAAAGTCCTGCGGCGATGACGGCGAGCCCCGCGAAAACACCTGCGCCTGCGAAGGCAAGCGCCATGGCCAGACGCGTGCGCGCCGCAACGAGAACGCCGGCGCTCGCGCACGCGAGCACGGCCGCGACGCCACTGATGAGATCGCCTGCGATCATCGCCGCGAATCCGGCTCGACGCCCGCGCGATGGGCGGCGTGCGCGATGAGATGCGTGAGCGCCGGTCCGGTGACAGCGAGCGCGGCGGCGACCAACGCCAGGCGCAGCGCCACATCGATGCGCCATGCCTCCACCGCAATCGCCGCAAGCACGAACGGCGCGCCCCACGACAGCGCGCGCACGGCGTGCGCCCGTGCGAATACATCGCCGAAGCGCAGCACGCCCAGTGCGCCGCCTGCCGCGAGGACGAGGCCCACGCCCGCGAGCGCAGCGGCGATGGCGAAGCGCAACGTGTCAGGCGTCATGGCGCGCCGCTTTCGGGTGCGCCGAGCGGCGGCTGGAAGCTCTGTTTGCGGAGCGCCTTCACGCCCCCGGCGAGCAGCACGGCGCCGAGCAGAACAATGGCGAGCGCGGCGTCGATCCAGCGGGGATCGCGCGCCCAGAGTGTCGCCGCCATGAGTCCAGCGCACAGCAAGAGCCCTTGCATCGCGATCAGGCGATCGAACGGCGTTGGTCCCCGCGCCAGACGCGCGATCAGGAACACGCACGCGAGCGCCAGCACCATGGCGAGAGACGCCGCGATCATCGCGCCGCCGCCGTGACAACGCCCGCAGCACGGCGCTCGATCGTCTTGAGTTGCGCCACGTCGACGGCTTCCTCGTCGAAGGCATGTGCGAGCACGCTTCCGGCGTCGGCATCGACGACGATCACGCCCGGCTTTGCGCTCAAGGCTTCGATGACGTCGGCGAGCGCATTGTGATTTCCCGTTTCCAGCTTCAGGCGCACGTAACCGGCCCGCGCGCGACGCACGCCGCACGCAGAAGCCACCACCGCAAACGCCGACGCGAGCCCCTTGGGCCATCGCGCCAGCGCGTAGGCGAACGTCGTCACCGAACGGGCGTAGCCACGCGCTGTCTCGCGATCGAATGCGCCGATACGCGCCGCCACGCCTCCGGCAATTGCAACAGCCGCTGCGCCCAGACCGAGAGTCACAGGCGCAGGCCAGCCGCCCGCAGCTGCCGCGATCCAGATGACGAATAATGCGACGATGAGGCTCACGCCCAGCCCGCTTCCATGGCCCTGCTCCCGTTGGACGCGCACGTCCATGGGCAGTCCCTACCGTGAGTCGCGGGCGCTGCGGTTCAGTTGCGGGGGTTCAATTGCTGGGGCTCAGTTGCGGCGGCCGAACACCAATGCCGCACTCCGGCGCGCCGGGAGAAATTCGAGTTCGACGTCGGAGGGATCGAGCGTCTCGCTGTCGCCGGCGCCCATCCCGCTGGTCAGCGACCAGTTCCAGTAGCGCAAAACCGTCTGCGCTTTGGCGGTAGCGAGCAGGTCATAGACGTACATCACGCGCCCGAACGGACTTGTGAGTGAATCGGGGTCGTTCATCGGCCGGCGCAGACCGTTCCACAACGCCCGCAACGAATCGCGCTTCAGACCCGTCGCCTTGCAGAGCACCGCGATGCCCTCGCCGCCGCGATCGGTCATGATCTTGTGCCCCGTCTGCGGGCGTATGCCGGACAGATGCGAGATTTCCTCGATGAGCTGGCGATCGATCCCTTGTAAGCCGGCGGCGATGGCGTTCTCCAGCGAACCGAACGGGCTGCGGGCCGCAGCCGCGCGGCTGCGTTGACGTCGTTCCAGAAGCGCAATGGCTTTGCGCGTCTCCGGATCGGCCCACTTCTCGACGGCCGCCATCTTGAACAGGTCGGCGAGTTCGTCGCACAGCACCGCGCGATCGACCGAGAAGCGCCGCACGATGTTCACGCGGGTTTCGTGGTCCGACCACCAGAACATCGTCAGCGCCTGCGCCGGACTCGTCTCGAGCCGCTTAGCGATGAGGCCTGTGAGTTGTCCCGCGTCGCGCGATTGCAGCACGGCCGATTCCACCGCGCCGTAGGACAGCTTTGCACCGTTGTTGCGCAGCACGGCTTCGATCACGACCGTGTCGCCGGTGCCGATCAGCGCCTCGCAGACCAGCGGCGCGATCGTGCGACGCGCCGCAATCGCGAGCCAGTGCGCCGATACGCCGCCGCGAATGGTCGCCAGCAAGTCTGAATCGTCGAGCGCGAGCGAGGTTTCCAGCAGCACGCGGGCCACGCCGATCTCATCGCGGGCGAGATAGCGCATGAGCATCTTCGGCGCTTCGACCAGCAGCGCGAGGCGGGAGGCGCACCGTTCGCGCAGGTCGGTGCTGGCCGTGCGTAGCAGGCCCACCAGCACGTCGGCGGCGAGTTCGCGTTCATGGGCGGGGATGCGGGTGGCGGGCCAGCAGACGATGTCGCTCAGGCGCTGGATGAGAAACACCCGCGACTTGAGCGACTGCTCGAACGTGAGGTTCAGCGTATCGTCGATCTCGACGGCCGGGGGGAGCGAATCCGCCATGGGGCGCACCTTGGCGGGCCTCGCGTTAACCAATGGTCAATGTCGGCGCGCGCGCCTCCTTCGCAGGCTCTGCGAGCGCGTCTATAGGTCGGCGCGTGACCGAGACCGTCGATCCGTTCCCCCAGATGGCGCCCCCGCTCGAGGGAACGCCGCCGCCTGTCGCCGGCGACGGATTCAAGCCGGGGCGCGAGATCCTCGCCTACTACGCCGTAGTGGGGCTCTACTTCTTCGCCTTCGGTCTGCAGGCGGTGGTTTTTCCGTCGCTCATCACCTTCGTGCTGCAGGAAGATGCGCACCGGCTCGGCTATGCGCAGATGGCGCTGTCGGCGCCGTTCTTTGCGTTGCTGCTGTTTGGAGGACTTCTCGCAGAGCGAGTCCGGGCCGGGCCGGCGCTGTTCATCCTGCAACTCGCGTTCGCGGCGCCCCCGATGGCGCTGGCGGCGGCGGCCTACTTCCACGCGATCAGCTACTCCGCCGCCATAGCCTACGCGGTCCTGATGGGATCTCTGGCGGCGTTCATGCTGCCGGTGCGCGATGCGGCGCTCAACGGCGTCGTGGCGCGCGAGGCCGCACGCGGACACGTCATACCGCTGACGCGCGCCGCAGCCACCGCCACGGCCGTGCAACTGGGCGCGCAGATCGCGGGGCTTCTCACCGGCGCCATGGCGCAGCAAGATCCGGGCCCTTTCCTCGTCATTCAGGCGGTTGCGGTCGTATTGTCGGCGGGCGTCGCCCTCTTTCTGCGCGGCGAGAAACCGGTCGTGGAGGCGCGCACGGTGAAGGCCGCGTTCGGCGACATCGGCGCGGGGCTCAAATACGCCTTCGGTGATCCGGTAATGGGCCCGATGCTGTGGACCGCCGGCTACATCGGCGTCTTCATCATCGGCTCTTTCCAGGTGCTGTTCCCACTGATCATCCGCGACACCTACGGCGGCGGGGCGGAAGAACTCGGCCGTCTGCTGGCGACGTTCTTCGGCGCGTCGTTCGTGTCAGCAGTGATCGTGGGTCGTCTGCCGTCGTTCAAGTTTCCCGGCCGTGCGCTGCTGATCTCGCACATGCTCGCTGCCGCCGTGCTTGCGACCTTCGCGATCGAGAAGCCGATGTGGGCTTTCACCGCGCTCGTCGTCATGTGGGGCCTCGGTGCGGGCGTGACGATGTCCACCAGCCGCACCATCACGCAGGCGAGCGCGGACCCCGCGTATCTCGGGCGCGTGCTTGCGATCTATTCGATGGGCTTCATGGGCGGTGCGCCGATCGGCTCATGGCTGATCGGGCAGACCGCCCATCATTTCGGACTTGCGGCAGCTTCCCTATTGCCGGCGATCGGGCTGGCGGCCGCGGCGGTCGCGCTCGCGATGTTCAGCCCGATCTGGAAGATGCGGCGACTAATTTAGCGGCTACTCGAACTCGCGCTTGTTCCACCACGGATAGAAGTCCGGCATGTCCTTCGACACCTTGTCGGGATAGGTGGGCGCGCGCTTTTCGAGGAAGGACATGACGCCCTCCTTCGCGTCCGGCTGCTTGCCGCGCGCGAAGATGGCGCGGCTGTCGATCTTGTGCGCTTCCATCGGGTGATCGGCGCCCAGCATGCGCCACAGCATCTGCCGCGTCAGCGCGACGGAGACCGGCGCGGTGTTGTCGACGATCTCGCGGGCGAGGGCGTGAGCGGCGGGGAGCAGGTCTTCGGGCGCGTGCAGCGAACGCACGAGGCCACGCTCCTTGGCTTCCGCTGCAGAGAACACGCGGCCCGAATAGCACCACTCGAGCGCCGTCGATGGCCCGACGAGACGCGGCAGGAACCACGACGAACACGCTTCCGGCACAATGCCGCGCCGCGCAAAGACGAAGCCGAACTTCGCGTCGTTCGACGCGATGCGGATGTCCATCGGCAGCTGCATGGTCACGCCGACGCCGACGGCCGCGCCGTTCACGGCCGCGATCACAGGCTTCAGCGATTCAAAGATGCGCAGCGTGAGGCGCCCGCCGCCGTCGCGCAGATATTCGAGGCTTTCCTTTTCGCCCCGGTCCGGGCGATCGTCGCGCGCTTCGTAGTCGAAGGTCTTGGCGCCCGCGCCGAGATCGGCGCCCGCGCAGAACGCGCGGCCCGCGCCGGTGACGATGACCACCTTCACGGCGTCGTCGGCGTCCGTCTGGTCGAAGGCCGCGATCATGTCGAGCATCATCTGGCCGGTGAAGGCGTTCATCCGGTCGGGCCGGTTGAGCGTCAGCACGGCGACGCCATCGGCGATGTCGAGGTAGCAGGTTTCGAAGTCGGTGCGCTTGGCCATCGTGCGGCTCCTCCGGTTTGCGCGCACTGGAACGCCGTGACGCTGCGTCGGTCAACTCAAACCAGACGGCGCAAACGAAAAGGGCGACGCCCGCAGGCGCCGCCCTTCGCACGTCAGCCGTTTTGGCCGAACGCGACTACTTCTTTTTCTTCTGCTGGGCGGCGGTGACGGTATCAATCGTCCCCTGCCACTCGCTGACCTTCGCGATCGCGATCTGCTGGCCGTTCTTGGCCTCATCCACGCGCGCGTTGAACTGCGCCACGACCGGACGCAGGCGATTGATCTCTTCGAGACGGCAGTTGTGCACGACCTGATACTGCTTGGTCCAGTTGTTCACCGTTTCGGTGCCGGCGTTGATCGCCTTCTGGTTCCGCAGGCTCGCCGCCTCCGGCAGCGCGGGGATTGCGGGATAGGCGGGGCATGCCGAAGAGGGCACAGGCGCAGGCGGCGCCAGCGAGACAGTCGTCGCCCCTTCGGGAGCCGGGGTCGTCTGCGCAATGGCGCCGCCGGCGAGGGCAGCGACCACCGCGATGGCGGCGATGGCGTACTTCATGGGTGATCCTCCGCGTGATGGAACTTTTTGACCGACGCCCTTTACAGCGCGCATCGCCCCATGTCGCCGTGGAATTGGTCGAAAGCGCGGCGTGGCGAGGGTGTTCTTGCAGCCCCCGGTTCGCGCCTGCGCCGCCGTGAGCGGATCAGCCGTCGAGCGTGAACGCGAGATCGACGCGTACGGTTCCGCCTTCGGTCGCGCGACCGTCCTCCATGCGCGGCGCAAGGCGGAACGAGGGCGCGATCTTCAACGCCGCCGCGCCGAAGCCCCAGCCTTCCGGCGTCTCGCGCGCGACGGTGCAGGCGATGGCGCCGCTGGCGCCGACGACGCAGTCGAGGGTCACCCGCCCCTCGCGCCCGCGTTCGAGCGCGCGCGGCGGATAAAAGCGTTCGAACTCGCGCGCGCCAGGGCGCGAGAGCCAGACGGGATTGGTGATCACCGGCGCCGGCGTCGTGACGGGTCCCGGCGGCCCGAGCGCGGCCGGCGCGATCGACGGCGGCAACGGGTCCATCGCCACCGGGAACGGGACGATCAGCGTCTCGGCTTCGGCCTCCTGCGTCGCGCGGACCTGCGTTCGCGGCGTTTCTGGAGGTGTCGTCGGCGGCGGTCGGAGCTCGGTCTTCACGTCGATGCTTTCCGGTTTGCCCGTGGAAAATTCCGGCGCCGGCAGCTTCATTCCCATCGTGAATGCGCCTGCGACCAGCGCCGCCCAGAACGCGGCTGAAATGACCCAGGAGAACGTGCGAAGCGGAACGGCGTTGGTCATGGACAGAGCCTCCCTGCGCAGGCGCGGCCTGCGGTGCACCTTACGTAAGGGAAGCATGCGCTCGTATTACGTTACGTCAAGCTGCATCGCACAGATGCAACACGAAAAGCGCCGCGGAGCGTGAGCTCCGCGGCGCCGGTTCTGTTCGATCCTGTGATCGCTACTCAAGATTCCAGCGGATCGGGACGCGGATGCGGCCCCCGTCCGTCGGCGTGCCGTCCGCGAGCTGCGGGCGCACCTTGAACTTCCGCGAGATGCGCACCGATGCTTCCCCGAAGCCCCAGTTGGGCGGGTTCTCGGACGCCACCGTGCAGTTCAGACGACCATCGGCGCGCACCTGACAATCCAGCGTCACCGTTCCCGTCTTTTCACGCTCCATAGCGCGTGGCGGGTACTCGTTCGCAAAGTCGCGACCATTGGGACGCTCGATGAACGAGGCGGCCGTAATCTGCGGCGGTGCGGGCGGCGCCGGGGGGGCGGGCGGCGCAGGCGGCGTCGGCGGGGCGACCGGAATATCCGTGAACACCGGCGGCGCTGTGACATCGACCGGCGCGCGCATGGCGGGCGGCGGCGGCGGCGGCGGGCGATCCGGCGGCGGTGGCGGCGGAGGCGGAGGCGGCGGGGCCTTCTTCGTGACGACCTGAACGGCCTTCGAGAAGTCGAACATGTCCCCGATGCCGCTGATCTCGTGTGTGAAAGCGAAGTACACCACGCTTCCGCAGACGAGCGCCGACAACGCTAGGGCGGCAAGACGAAATTTCACCATCTGGCGTCGGTCCTCAGGTCGCGGCGTCTTTGACGAGCAGGCTGACTTTCTTGAAGCCGGCCTGATCGATCTCGTTGATGAGCCCGATCACGTTTTCGTAGGCGGTCTCCTGGTCGGCATCGACGAAGATCTTCGCTTCGGTGAAGAGCAACGCGAGATCCCCGGAGTAGGACGGGTTGCGCTCACGAGCCACCTGCAGAAGGCGCCCCTGGAAGAGGTCCTTTGCGATCGGCTGCCCCTCGATGAAGTAGATCACCGTGCCGCCGACATCATCCATCGCGACCGTGGTCGGCTTGTCCGTCGGCTCAACATAGACCGGCAGGCCCGGAGGCGGCAGGTCGACCTTGATGTCCACGGTCGGCAAAGGCGCTGCGACCATGAAGATGATCAGCAGCACGAGCATGATGTCGATGAAGGGGATGACGTTCGGTTCGGAGTTGACGGGCATCGCCTTGCCGCCGCCGCCGCTTGAGAGTTTCCCGGCCATGTGTGTCGGTCCTCCCGGTTACTTGCGCTTGTCGTCGGCCACGAGGCCGATCTTGGTGAGCCGGGCGTCCTGCAGGCGGTTCATCACACGGGTGACGTTCTTGTACTGCGTGGCGCCCGACGCGCGGACGTAGATCCGCTGGTCTTCGATCCAGTCGTCATCGTTGGCCTTGGAGCGGTCGGTGCCCTTGATCGCTTCACGCGTCTTGAAGCCGATCTGGTCGAAGGTGACCTCCTCTTCCTGCACGAATACCGCAGGACACGACGAGGGCACGGTGCCTTTGACCTTCTGCGAGCAGTCCTGCCCGTCGATCACCGTGACCCACACCGGCTTGTTCGGCCGCTTGGACGCCATGAGTTTGGAGTCCGGCATGTCGGTCTTGATGTCGACCGCCGCGATCGGCGCTGTCACCATGAAGATGATCAGCAGCACGAGCATGACGTCGATGAACGGGATCACGTTCGGGTCGGCGTTCACGTCCGGGCGTCCGCGCTTCTTGCCGACGCCTGAGTCCAGTTTTGCGCCCATGGGCGATGCTCCTCGAGGTCCGTTCGCAGCTCAGCTCAGGCGCCGCGACGGTCCATGTCACGCGACACGAGGGCGACGAACTCGGCGAGGAAGTCCTCGTACTTGCCGCCGATCTTGGAGATCTGCTTGGCGGCGAAGTTGTACGTGAGCACCGCCGGGATAGCGGCCGCGAGACCGGCGGCCGTGGCGAGCAGAGCGCCTGCGATACCCGGCGCAACCGCGACGAGCGAGGTCGACTGCGTGGCGACGATGCCGACGAAGGCGTTCATGATGCCCCAGACGGTGCCGAAGAGACCGATGAACGGTGCGTTCGAGCCGATCGAGGCGAGGAAGGTCATCGAGGACCCGATGTCTTCGAGGTTCTCGTTCTGCTTGATGGTCATGGCGGAAGCCACGCGCTGCATCGTGTGGTCGCGGGCGTCGCGCATCGTGTAGAGGCCGAGGTCCTGCGTCTTGCGGACTTCGTTCATGCCGGCGTCGAACATCGACTTGATGCCGGAGGCCGGCAGCTTGCGGACGATGGCTTCAGCTTCTTCCACCGAGTTCGCCTTGCGGAACGCGGCGGTGAATTCCTTGATCTTGGCGTTGGTGCCGCGCATGACCACGAACTTTTCGATCAGCAGGGCGAAGGTGTAAACGGCGGCGACCAGCAGGATCACCATGACCACCTTCTCGACCATCTCGAGCTTTTCGAAGAGCGAGAATAGGTTGAGGGTTTCGCCGGCGTTTGCGGCCTTGGTCGTTTCCTCGGCGGCCTTCTGGGCGGTCGCGAGTTCCTCGGCGGTCGGCGAAGCCGGCGGCGGCGGGGTCACGGCGGCCGGATCAGTGGGCGTCGCCCCCGGCGTGGCAGGCGTCGTGGCCTGCGCGTAGAGCGAGAGGAGAGAGTAGGTCAACGCGTTCATGATCTGCCCTTATTAAGCCGACTAACCAACCGGGCCGACGAGCCCGTATGCTTCCAGTTTCCGGCGAAACTCAGTCCGCCTTGTGTTCCGTTCATGTGTTTCGGGAAAGGGACGCGCCCAGGACACTCCTTAGGGCGCTGTAGCTCCTCCCACCGCACGCCGAACCCGCCGCTTGTTCGCGGTCTTCGTTCGGCACACACGTCTGGCTCCTAAATTTTCGGAAAACCGACGGTTGTCAATGGCGCTTCGACAGTCGAACGGCGCGAAAGACCCCGCCGTGAACAATTCTTCTGCGCCTAGTGCGGCGCAATAACCTTTCGCGACGCTTGCGTGACGGTCCGTCACGGGAAACAAACTCCCGAAAAGCGTCCAAAGACCTTCTGAGGGAGAACCGCCATGCACCCGCGCGCCCACGCCGCGACCCATCCCGACAAGCCGGTGATCGTCATGACCGGGTCCGGGCGGACGGTGACATTCGGGGAACTCGAGGACCGGGCCAACCGCACCGCCCACTTCTTCCGCGATCTCGGGCTGAAGACTGGCGACGTCATCGCCATCCTCATGGAGAACATGCCCGAATACTTCGAACTGGCGTGGGGCGCGCAGCGTGCGGGTCTTTACTACGTCTGCATCTCCACCAAGCTCACCGGCGGCGAGATCGCCTACATCCTGGACGACAGTGGCGCGAAGGCGCTGTTCGTGTCGCCGACCTTGGCGCCGGCGGGGCTTGAAGCGCTCGCCGAACCGACCGCGAAGGCCGCAGGCGTCAAAGGGTTTTCCGTGGGCGGCGAGATCGCGGGACTACCCGCTTACGTCGAGGCGCGCGCGAATTATCCCGATACGCCGATCGCCGATGAAACAGCCGGCGCCGACATGCTCTATTCGTCGGGCACGACAGGCCGTCCGAAGGGCGTGCGCGTGGCGCTGAGCGGTCTCGCGATCGACGCGCCCAACCCGCTGATGATGTTGACGCAGGCGCTTTACGGTCTCGGCACCGAGAGCCGCTATCTCACGCCCGCGCCGCTTTACCATGCCGCGCCCCTGCGCTGGACGATGACGCTGCAACGCTTCGGCGCGACCACGTTCATCATGGAGAAGTTCGATCCCGAGACGTATCTCGCGGTCGTCGAGAAATATCAGGTCAATGCGAGCCAGCTGGTGCCGACCATGTTCGTGCGCATGCTGAAACTGCCCGCAGAAGCGCGCGCGAAATACGATGTCTCCAGCATGAAGATGGCGATCCATGCCGCCGCGCCCTGCCCGGTTTCGGTGAAGCAGGAGATGATGGACTGGTGGGGGCCGGTCATCCACGAGTACTACGCGGGCACCGAAGGCAACGGCTTTTGCTCCATTGGTCCGGAGGAATGGCTCGCCAACAAAGGCTCTGTCGGCAAGGCGATCCTGGGCGAACTGAAGATCTGCGACGAGAGTGGCGACGAAGTCCCCGCGGGCCAGGAAGGCGCGGTGTTCTTCGCCAACGGTCCTGAATTCCAGTACCATAACGCCCCCGAGAAGACCGCCGAGTCCAAGAACAAGCACGGCTGGTCCACGCTCGGCGACGTCGGCTACGTCAACGAAAACGGCTACCTGTTCCTGACCGACCGCAAGGCGTTCATGATCATCTCCGGCGGCGTGAACATCTATCCGCAGGAAGTGGAAAACCTGCTCGTCACGCACCCCAAGGTCGCCGACGCCGCCGTGTTCGGCATTCCCAACGAGGACTTCGGCGAAGAGGTGAAGGCCGCGATCCAGCCGCTCGATCCCGCCGCCGCAGGGCCGGAGCTTGAAGCCGAACTCCTCGCCTACTGCCGCGCGCATCTCTCCAACATCAAGTGCCCGCGCTCGATCGACTTCCACGTCGAGCTACCGCGCCATCCGACGGGCAAGCTCTACAAGCGCCTGCTGCGCGATGCGTACTGGGGCGGCAAGCAGTCGAAGATCGTCTGATCCAGCGGTAGCGTTAACGCGTTTTCTCAACCGCCCGTAACAGGGCGCGCGTCTTGCACCGATGCTTTCGGGAAATGGCGCGGACCGGAGTCCGTCCCATTCGTGGAGCAGATGGTCATGTGGATTGAGAGCGACGACTACATCGGGCTCGATCGCCGTTCCGGACTGAAACGGTTCCGCCTCGGCGAACGCCGCAAGCGGACCCCGGAAGATCGTGAATACTCGCTGGCGGCGCTGACGCGCCAGATGCGTTCGGCGGCCATGGACCTGCGCGACGGCAAGTCCCGCCGCCGGTTCAAGCTGCGCCTGCAGGCCACGATCCTGCTCGCCCGCTCGATGGGCAATGCGCCGGCCGCCCTCGAACTCCAGCGCCTCGACACCACCATCGGCGAAGCCGAACTCGGCGAGCCGCGCTCGGCGGCGGTCATCGACCGCTTCCTCGGCAATGTCGCGGCCATGCTGGAAGAATCGAAACCGACCGCCGGCCGGTAGCGTAAAGGGAAGCATGATCGCTTCCCGACGCGCTTTCCTCCTCCTCTCCACCGGCGCCCTGATGGCGGGCTGCTCCGCCCCTGTGGGCGCTGAACCGCAGGCCGCTTCCGACGCCCGCGAAGCGGCCTTCGCCGACAGCCCGTTCCGCACCATCACCGACCCCCAGTGGCGCTCCAGGCTCTCGCCTGCCGCCTACAACGTCCTGCGCCGCGAAGGCACCGAGCGCGCCGGCACGAGCCCGCTTGAAAACGAGCACCGCCCCGGCGTCTTCCACTGCGCGGGCTGCGACCTGCCGCTCTTCCGTTCCGACTGGAAGTACGAAAGCGGCTCGGGCTGGCCGAGCTTCTGGGAGGTCATGAAGCCGAACATCGGCACGAAGCGCGATTTCCTGATCGGGCAGCCGCGCACCGAGTATCACTGCGCCCGCTGCCTCGGGCACCAGGGCCACGTCTTCGAGGACGGCCCCCGCCCCACGGGCCTGCGCTACTGCAACAACGGCGTGGCGCTGCGCTTCGCGCCGACAGCCTGAACCAAAGAAAAAACCCCGCGTCGTAAACGCGGGGCTGGATGAGGTTACGGTTGGGATGGGAGGTCCGAGTTTCGGACGCGATCTGTCTCGCGCTGAAACGGCGCCAGTGCGGCTACGCTGAAACTCGCCTGAGCCGATGCAAGCGCGGGGCCGGGTCTCCCGTGCGGCGGGAATGGCGCGCCCCCAGAGCGAAACCGCAGCGAACCCGGCGCGGCGCGGGGTTTGCTGATTACCCGACAGAATGATCGGCGAAGAAACCTTCCACCCGGACACCCGGGCGCTGCTCGCCTACGGGCGCGCGCTTGCGGGCGCCGTCGATCCGGGCGCACGTCCTGCGCCGGGCGCGGGCGCCGATCGCGTGGTGGAACGCCTGTTCGTGATGGACCGCCAGCGCGAGGGCGCACTACGCCTGCGCACCTTCGGCGCCGAGCTGATCGCGCTGTTCGGGTCCGACCCGCGCGGCAAGGACTTCCTCGCCTTTTTCCCTAAAGCCGATCAGGCGCTGATCGCGGCCTTCGTCGACACTGTCAGCAGCGCGGGCCAGCCGGGCGTGCTGCGCGTCAACGGCGAGACCACCGACGGCCGCCATCTCGGCGCGGAAATCCTGATCACCCCGCTGCGCGTGCCGCCGGTGGCGTCAGATCGTTTGCTGGGCCTGTTTCAACCGCTCGGCGGCGAAGCGCTGATGGCGGGGCAGCACGTCACGCGCCTGAAACTCGGCGCGATGCACCCGCCGGTCGCGCGGCCGAAGGCGGGGCTGAGGCTGGTGGTGAATAACGGGTAGGTGCGGGCGTTGCGCGTTTGTGGCGACTGCGAATGTCAGCAACTCGCCGGAAAGAGACGTTCATCACGTTGTCGCGATACGCCGAACCAACAGGTCTTTGAGGCTTTCAAATGATGTTAGATCGCCTTGGGCCTCAACTCGTCCAGCCTCGACCAACAGCCTCAAGCGCCAAGAGAAAAACGCATCGTCCAACAAATTGTGTCCGTCGCAGTCGCCCATAGCGTCGCCGATGGGATAATACCACTTCGTCCATTCGAGCGGGCAACGCTCCAACAAATACTCATCGAGGGCGTTCTCGGGCCGCACAATGATTGAGCCCTGCTGCAACATCCGTATCCCGCTGCTTTGGCGCAATTGGTTCGTAAAAGACGCCGCCCAATCCGCCAACTCGGTTGCCGCTAGAGTTCGCTTGGTGCTCTCCATTCCCGCAAGCGCGTCGGGCTCGTGGAATGGCACGCCTTCAAGGGTTCCCGAGGCTGGAACAAGCACTTGGAAAAAAGCTGTGCGGTCACGAAGCATGAACGCCGCCATGCGCTCAAAGACATAGTCGCGCGCCGAATTCGACGACCACAGTACGAGTTCGCTCCCCGCCCCGAGGTCACCACGGATCGCTCCCCACTGCTCGTATAGACTCGGTTGATGTGCCTCGGGGTGCGGACCATAGAGGGTTAGCCACCATTCATTTCGCGTCCGGTCGTCGTGGAGCGGCCCACCGAAAGGTAGTCATCAATGACGCGCACTTCGCCGGATAGGCCAAAGTCTCGGATGGCCTGCCGCAACAATCCCCCAGCGCTGTGACCTTGAACAACGTTGATCCTCATCCGCTGATGATGGAGCGTTTTGATTCAGACAGCGACTGGCCGCTTCGGGCCGAGGCTGTGTGAAAACGCATGGAGCGGCTTTGCAGGCGAGAGCCGCAGGCCGTGTCCGGCTGGCGGATCAGGCGGCGATCTCCTTCATTAGCGCCGCCATACCGAAGAGCGAGATCATTCGCTTTAGATTGTAGGCGAGCACCTGGAGGCTCATCTCGGTTTTGACTCTGCAAAGCGTCCTGGTGAGAAAGTGCGTCGCGCCCATCCAGGCTTTGATCGTTCCGAACGGATGTTCGACCGTCCGCCTTCGGATGGTCATGGCCTTCGGCATGCGCTCGAGCCGCCGCTGCATGGCGTCGAGCACATCGTCATGCTTGCGTCGTCTGATCTGCTGATACCTTTCCGACGTGCACCGAGGCTTTAGGGGGCAGGCGCCGCAGGCAGCCTGGTTGCGATAGCGCACAAAGTCGGGATCTGGTCCTCGTGTGGAGCGCTTTTCCGCCTGTGTCAGAAATTGACCCGCCGGGCACGTGTAGCGGTCATGCTCGGGGTCGTAGATGAAATCCTGGATCGTGAAGCGCCCGCGCAGCGCACCTCCCGAAGTGTCCGTCTTCGGCACGATCGGCTCCACGCCCGTCCCGTCGCAGGCGACGATCTGATCGCCGCTGTAATAGCCCCGATCCGCCAGCACCGTGATCGATGCATGCCCGCTCGCGTCGAGCGCCTTTTGTCCCATCGACGCAAGCTGGGCACGGTCACTGCCGATGTTGGTGACCTCGTGCGCGAGGATCAAATGATGCTCGGCGTCGACCGCGATCTGCACATTGTAGCCGACCACGTCTGTGCCCTTGCCGTGGCTCGACATGGCCCGCGCGTCGGGATCGGTGAGCGAGACCTGTGCGCCTGGCGTAGCTTTGAGCGTCTTGCCCATCTCACGCAGGTCCTCGATCCGTTGGCGAAGGCGCGCAATTTTGTCTCTGAGTTGCGGTGTTCTTTCCTCGGCGATCTCACCGCCTTGGCGGTCGGCGCGCTCCAGGGCCGTCAGATAGCGGGCGATGTGGACCTCGGCCTGCTCGATGCGCTTGGCGACCTTGTTGACCGTGAAGTTGTTGTCGCGATTGTTGACGGCTTTGAACTTGCTGCCGTCGATGGCCACGAGCGACTTCGAAAACAGGCCCAGCTGGCGGCACAGCACCACGAATTGCGCGCAGGCTTTTTGAATTGCAGGCCCATGATCCTTGCGGAAGTCGGCGATCGTCTTGTGATCCGGCGCCAAACGCCCGGTCAGCCACATTAGCTCGACATTGCGCCCGGCTTCGCGCTCCAGCCGCCGGCTCGACGCGATCGCGTTGAGATAGCCGTAGATGTAAAGCTTGAGCAGGACGGCGGGGTGATACCCTGGCCGTCCAGTGGCGCTGGGATCCACCGCGGCGAAGCCGAGCGCGCGTAAATCGAGCATGTCGACGAAGGCGTCGACAGCGCGAACCGGATTGTCTTCGGCGATGAAGTCCTCAAGGTGCGATGGAAAAAACCCACCCTGATCTCGCGAAACCCCCTCCACGAAACGCTTCATCACCGCCTCCCGCACATCGGTAGGGAGCTTGCACTGCTTCGGCGTTTTAACACAGCCTCGGCCAATAGCGGACAACCGAAAGCACAAGCCAAGCCCTTCGCCCCCGTGAGGGGGAGAAGGTGGCCGCGAAGCGGTCGGATGAGGGGGGGTCGGGCAGGATGAGGTGATGTGTCGGCGCCGCGCTTCGTTCTGCGGCTCGCCCCCTCATCCGCCCCTGCGGGGCACCTTCTCCCCCTCGCGGGGGTGAAGGGATATGCTGCCGATCCGATGAACGAAGACCGCGCAGAAACCATCGACGCCTATATCGCTGCGGCGTCGCCGCAAGCGCAGCCCATATTGCGCAAAATCCGCGCGTTGATCGCGAAGGCCGCCCCGGACGCAGAGGAAACGATCAGCTACCGCATGCCGGCGTTCCGCCAGAACGGCATCCTGCTCTACTTCGCCGCCTTCAAGACCCACATCGGCCTGTTTCCGCCCGTCCGCGGCGACGCGGCGCTCGACGCAGACCTCGCGCTCTATCGCGGCCCGAAAGGCAATCTGAAGTTTCCGCTCGACGAACCCATCCCCTACGCCCTCACCAGCCGGATCGCTGCGCTGCGTGTCGCGCAGGATGCGTCGAAGGCGCCCAAGGGCAAGAAACGAAAGTCCTGACACGCGGCCACGGAGCGGCGGCGCATGGAGGGATTGTAACGGGCTTGTCCCCTCGCTTTCAGGCGCGCGGGCTGACCGCCGGCATTTTCTTTTTCATGGCGCGCAAGGCGTCGACGATGCGCCGTCGCTCAAGCGAAAGAAAAATCAGCAAAACAATCCGACCGGGTCGCGAGCTCACGGACACTCTTCCGTCGACAGAAAGGAGGTCGTCCCATGCAAATCCATCGCGCCAACATTCCACACCACTTCATCGCCGATGCACTGGCCGACTTCCGCCTGTGGTTTTTCGATCTGCTTGTGTGGGTCGCGACGTTCGTCACGCTGCCGCGCAGCCTGCGCCTGTTCATGCAGCAGGAGACACGCACCGCGCGTCGCGAACTGCGCCATCTGCTGGCATATGCGACGCTGGCAGATCAGACGTTCAAGGAAACGCCGCGACGCACCTGGCGTCCGCGTGCGCTCGCGCACGGCTTTCGCTTCCAGTACCGGAAAATCCAGCTCCGCAAGATCTGGACGCGCGGCGTGCGCCTGCGCACCCGCGACGACATTCGCCACATCTTGGAAAACTTCGACAAGATCGTCACGCGTCTGCGCGCGCGCTTCCACCAGCGCATCCGCATCGGCGATGTGATGATGGTCTGCGCGCCGTGTGTGACCTTCATCACCTCTGCGCCCGCACCTGCTGCCGAAGTTGCAGACACGTCATGAGTCTCGAAACCGGACCGCGCAGCTCCTGCTGCGCATACCCCTATTCGAACCACGCGAGATTCCCCGGAGTCTGGCGGCGCCTCCGCATGCGCAGCGGGAGCTGCGCGGTCCGGCCCCATCACCGCACCAAGAATCTCCCCCTTCCCCGCATCCCCGTTCCCGCCTAGACCACCCGCGCGCGCCGCTAGGGGCGCGGCAAGGACATGACATGGGCGTCAAGGTCGAGAGCCTCATCCTGCAGATTTCGGCCGAGGCCGACCGTGGCGAGCAGGAGGTCAAGCTGGCCGCCGACGGCGTCATCCCCATCGCGCTCTTCGCCAACGGACCGGAAAACGCCTTCCTCCTCGGCGCGCGCGGGGCAGATCTCGACGCCGCCTTCGACGCCGCGCGCGAACGAGCCGACGGTCTGGGCGCCGAACGCCTCGCGCTCCGGATGCGAACCTTCGAGGCGCTCGCCTACGCCATCGAGACCGATCTCAAATACCTCGCCGACCCCACCGATTTTCCCAACGACGCGATGATGATGCTGGTGGAAGCGCTCTACCAGTACGGCCTCGACGAAGCGGGCCAGCTGCGCCCCTGCGCCGTGCGCTACACGCGGACCAACCTCGACGAGCCCGATTTCGAAATGGCGCCCGACGACAACGAGAGCGGCGACGACGTCCGCGCCACGGATCACGCCTGATGCATCTCGTCACCGCCGTCGGCCCGCTGGCCGCCGTCAAAGCCGCCGCCGACGCCTTCGATGCGCTCGATCCCTCGCCCGTGGACGCTGTGTCCTGGTTCGAGGAAGGCGCGGGGAAATTCCGGCTCGAGCTTTACGCCGAGACCGAAGAGGACGCCGCCGCCGCCGTCGCGAAGGTCGCGGAAATCTCGCCGAAGCTCGTCGCGAACGTGGCGCCGCTGGAGGACGCCGACTGGGTGGCCATGTCGCTCGACGGACTCCCCGCCGTGCGCGCCGGGCGCTTCATTGTGGCGGGCGCGCATTCGCTCGGCCGCGTCCATGGCGGACGCACGAAAGTCTGGATCGAAGCGAGCGAAGCGTTCGGCACCGGCCATCACGGCACCACGCTCGGCTGCCTCATGATGCTCGAAGAGGAAATCCGCCGCCGCCGCGTGAACCGCGTGCTCGATGTCGGCGCGGGCTCGGGCGTGCTCGCCATCGCCGCGGCGAAAATGGGCGCGCACGCCACTGCCGTCGAGATCGACACCCGCGCCGCTGCGATCATGGACGAGAACGTCAAGAACAACCGCATCGGCGCGCGGATGAAAGTCATCGCCGGCGACGGCGCGCGCTTCGCGAAAGGCGGCCACGACCTCGTCTTCGCGAACATTCTCATGCGCCCGCTCATCCGGCTCGCGCCGCTGCTGGCGAAGGCCACGGCGCCGGGCGGCACGCTCATTCTCTCGGGGCTGCTGACGCAGCAGGAACCGCTGATCCGTCTCGCCTATGGCGGACGCGGCATGATCCTGAAGCGCCGCTTCCGCCGCGAAGCGTGGTCGACGCTCGTGTTCAAACGGCCTTCCGAAAACGGGAGACAAACATGAGCAACGACCTTGTGCTCTTCGACGTCCACGACCACATCGCGACGATCACGCTCAACCGGCCCGAACGCCGCAACGCACTCAACTATCCCGCCTACGCCGCGCTCGAAGCCGCGCTGAAGCGCGCGAGCGCCGACAACGACGTGCGCTGCGTGATCGTCACCGGATCCGATCCGGCCTTCTGCTCCGGCGACGACGTGCGCGAGATCATGGCCGGGCCAAAACCCGTCGAGGCGCAAGTCACCGTCCGTCACGCGCCGACGCCCGCCGCCATGGCAGCACTCGATTGCGAAAAGCCGATGATCGCCGCCGTGAACGGCGCTGCGATCGGCTGGGGCATGGAGCTCGCGCTCTACGCCGACGTCCGCATCGCTTCCGACAAGGCGACGTTCTCGGAAATGTTCATCAAGCGCGGCCTCGTCTGCGATGTCGGCGGCTTCTATCGCCTCCCCGCCGTCGTCGGCCCGGCGAAGGCTGCGGAGCTGCTGTTCACCGGCGATGTCATCGACGCGACCGAAGCGCTACGCATCGGCCTCGTCAGCGAAGTCGCGCCGCATACGGAGCTTCTGCAAAAGGCCAACGCCCTCGCCGCCCGCATCGCCGCCAACCCGCCGCTCGCGCTGCGCTACATGAAACAAGGTCTGCGGCGCGCCGCCTACGGCGATCCGAAGGAACTCGGCTCGTGGGCCATCGAGACCATCCGCGCGCTCATGAAGACCGAAGACCACAAGGAAGGCGTCGCGAGCTTCCTCGAAAAGCGCGAAGCGAATTTCAGCGGCCGCTAGAGCGTCTTCGCGAGCACCACGAAGACGAGATCGTCCACCTTCGGCAGGCCGAAACGCGGATCGTCCATCGGGAACGGCGCCTCGCGGCCCGTGTCGCTGTAACCGCAGCGTTCGTACCAGGCGATGAGTTCGCGGCGGCGCTTGATCACCGTCATCTCCATCGTCCGCGCCTCAAGCACATTGCGCGCGAGGTCTTCGGCTTCCGCCAACAGCGTCGCGCCGACGCCCGCCGACTGGAGGTCCGGCCGCACGGTCAGCATGCCGAGATAGCTGCGGCCTTCGCCCTTGTCGGCAACAAGCACGCACCCATGTAAGGCATCCGCCTCTTCCGCCAGCAGAATGACCTGCGCGTCGTCAGCGACGATTTCGCCCAGCGCTTGGCGGTCGGTGCGTTGCCCGCCGAGCAGATCGGCCTCATGCGTCCAGCCGGCCTTCGCGCTCTCGCCGCGATAAGCGTTCTCGATGAGCGCATGCAGAGCAGGAATGTCGGACGCGCCAGCAATGCGGAATTTCACGGGCGTGGCTCCTGAAATGAAAACGGCCCCGACATGCGCCGGGGCCGTGCCGCGAAAGGCAAGTGCTATGCTCAGCGCTTCCAGTAGACTTCGACCGCGTGATAGCAGGGTTCGGCGCTGCAGGTGATCATCTGCGCCTCGAACTGCACGGTGCCGCTGCCGGTGGGCTCCAGTTCGACAATCGGGATGTCGTCGGGCGTCACGTCTTCGCCGATGTTCTGTCCGCTCATGTTGAACACACGCAGATCGACATTCGTGCAATCGTTGTCGCAGATGCCGAGGATCTTGTAGCTGATGCCGCTCTGCACCGGCATCGTGAAGCGTTCCTTGCCTCCCGCACGCAGCGCGCCGGTGAACGGGCCGGCGGCCAGCGTGTAGCCCTGTTGCTGGAACAGTTCGCGGCTCTTCTGGAGCTGCTGGTCGAGTTGTTGGCGATACTCGCTCGTTTGTGCGATCGCGGGCGCCGAGAGGCAGGCGACAACCGCGATCATGGCGGCGCTCATCTTCCACATTGGGTCTTCTCCGATCCCTCCGCCGCGCCACCCCATTGGTTGCGTGGCCCTCGTCCCCGCCGAGTCGGCGCGACTATCGCAGATGACAGGACCGAAATCACGGCCCCGTGTCCGGAAATTCAGGCCTCCCGTTCCAGCCAAGGTTCGGCCGCCACCCGGGCAAATCCTCTTGACCAGACCCCGCCCCAGACGCCACCTCTGGGCCATGTATCAGACCTTTGACGCCCCCGGCGGCCCGGACTTCGGCCGCAAGAACCTCCCCAAGCTCCGCAAGGCGCTGACCGCCCGCAGCCTCGACGGGCTCGTCGTCCCGCATGAGGACGAGTACCAGAACGAGTATGTGCCAGAGGCGCTCGACCGTCTCGCCTGGCTGACCGGCTTCACGGGCTCGGCAGGCGCGGCCGCAGTCCTCGGCGACAAGGCGGCAGTCTTCGTGGACGGACGCTACACCCTGCAGGTCCGCGCGCAGGTGGACGGCAAGCTGTTTACCTACGAGGACCTCGTGGATCTCGGCCTTTCAGGCTGGATCCGGCGCGAGGTCGGCAAGGGCGCGCGTATCGGCTACGACCCGAAACTCTTCAGCCCCGACGCCCTCGATCGCCTCCGCGCCGCCGCCGACGATGCTGGCGCAACGCTCGTCGCCGTGGACGCCAATCCCATCGACGAGGCGTGGGGCGCGCAACGTCCGCCGATCCCGATGACGCCGGCCGTGCCACACCCGGAAAAGTACGCCGGCGAAAGCGCAGCCTCGAAACGCAAGCGTCTTGGAGAATCCATCGCGAAGGACGGCGCCGACGCCGCCGTCATCACCTCGCCCGCCTCGCTCGCCTGGCTCTTCAATATGCGCGGCCAGGACGTGGCGCGATCGCCCCTGCCGCTCGGCTCGGCGATCCTGCATGCCGACGGGACGGCCGATCTCTTCATCGCGCCGGAGAAGACGAGCCCCGAACTCACGAGCTGGCTCGGCAACCAGGTGGCCGTGAAGCGCGAAAGCGATCTACCTGAAGCGCTCGCAGCCCTCGGCGGCAAGAAGGTGCGCGTCGACCCGTCGAGCGCCTCGGCGTGGTTCTTCGAAACGCTCGACAAGGCGGGCGCCAAGACACTGCGTGGTCTCGATCCGGTGATGCTGCCGCGCGCGTGCAAGAACGACGTGGAAGTCGAAGGCTCGCGCCAGGCGCACGCCCGCGACGGCGCGGCGCTCACGCGATATCTGCACTGGCTCGCGACGGTAGCGCAGTCCGGCAAGGTCGACGAGATCGAGGCGTGCGGCGTGCTGGAGAAATTCCGCCGCGAGAGCGCCGACCTGAAGGACCTCTCCTTCGACTCCATCTCCGGCGCCGGCGCAAACGGCGCGCTGCCGCACTACCGCGTCAACGTGAAGACCAATCGCAAGCTGCGTCGCGGCTCGCTCTTCCTGATCGACAGCGGCGGCCAGTACCTCGACGGCACCACGGACGTCACGCGCACGATCGCCATCGGTCGGCCCACGCCGGAAATGAAGGATCGCTTCACGCGCGTCCTGAAGGGCCATATCGCGCTGTCGCGCGTGCGGTTTCCGAAAGGCACCACCGGATCGGCGCTCGATGCGCTGGCGCGACTCTCATTGTGGGAAGCGGGTTTCGACTACGACCACGGTACTGGCCACGGCGTCGGCTCCTATCTCGGCGTGCACGAAGGCCCGCACCGGATTTCCAAGTTGCCGAACTTCGTCGCGCTGGAGCCCGGCATGATCGTATCCAACGAGCCTGGTTACTACATGGAGGGTCACTACGGCATCCGCACCGAAAACCTTCAGGTGGTGTCGCCCCCTTCGCCGATTCCCGGCGGCGAACGCGAGATGCTCGGCTTCGAGACGCTTACGCTGGCGCCCATCGACAAGTCGTTGATCGAGAAGAAGCTACTGTCCAAAGAAGAGCGCGACTGGCTCGACGCCTACCACGCGCGCGTCTGGGCGGTGATCGGCCCGCAGATCGACGGCGACGCGAACTCATGGCTCGAAGAGGTCACCAAGAAGCTCTAGGGCGACGACAACGCGAAAGGCCGCGCTGGTTTCCCTGCGCGGCCTTCCTGTGTCAGCTACCGATCTCTAGCGACCGTTGTTGATGATCACCTGTGTGATCAGTCCGCCTACGATTGCCGCGAGAAGAAGGTCGCCGCCATCATTGCGCACCCAGTGATAGCCACGCGGCGGCTGTCTCAGGTTGTTCTGGCGGTAGTCGACCTCCTGATATCGGCCCTGATAGTAGCCGAGGCGCTGACCGCGCGCCCATGGCCGATAGCCCAACGTAACGTCCCGATACTGCTGCGGCGGTGGTCCGTAGTGCCAGCGACCCTGACGATAGTAGCCGTTGTGCTGGCTATCGTCCGAACGCGCGCCCCTGTAGTTCTCACGCCAGCGGTCCCGACGATCATGGCGACTGGCGTCTCCATAGCGTCGTCCTTCATAACGGCGGTCTTGATAACGGCGGTCGTCCCCGCGGCCATCATTGCTGCGGGCGTCCGGAGCGCGATCCCTGTCGCGATTGTCATATTGTTGCGACTGTTCCCCGCGCCTGTCTCTGTACTCTTGGGCAGAAGCCGTTGAGAGCGCGAGCGGCGCGACGAGCGCGAGAGTAGCCGCTGCGGCGAAGAATGATCTTTTCATGAGGTCTTTGTCCTTCCGACGCAGACCAACCTTTCAACGGGACTTGAGGGTCCGCGGGAACTTCGTAAACGCCGATAGCGCAACGACTGCCGCACGAGACATGCGCCACAACCTGAATCGGGTCAGTGCGAAAGAAACAGCGGCGTCGCCAGCGTCGCCAGCATGTCGCGCGTGACGCCGCCGAACAACATCTCACTCAACCGCCATCGGCCATAGGCGCCCATCACGACGAGATCTGCATCCACGCCCCTCGCAGCGGCCTCGACTGCTTCCCCTGTGGAGCGGCCGCGCCTCACGATCTCGGCCACACCGACATTGACGCCGTGCGCGCGCAGGCCCTCTTCCATGCGCTCCAGCGCCGCGCCGCCGAAGTAGCGCGGATCGTCTTGCGCATGCACGGCGACGAACTGCACGCTGTCGGCCTTCACAAGCAACGGCAATGCGTCATGGACGGCGCGCGCGGCCTCCCTGCAATCCTTCCAGGCAATGGCGATCCGGCGCCCGAACGGCGCGCTGTTGCGCTCCTGCGGGAAAACGATGACGGGCCGGCCCGAACAAAACAGCGCCGCCTCGATGAGATCGTCATCGAGCCACTGCCCGTTCATGCGCGGGGGGCCGAGCACGACGAGGTCGGCGGCGCGCATGTGCGTGGCGGCGTCAACGATGACCCTGTCCGGATCCACTTGCAGGATGTCGCCGTCGATCTGCGCCGCATCGCGCGCGACCTCAAGCGCTGCCCGCGCCTCTACCGTACGCCGATGCGCCACCACACCGCGCATCGCATGGATGGAATCGTCCAGGATGGCCGCCCCAGGCCCAAAGGGTTCTCCGGGCGTAACCGAAACAACAAACGCGCGTGCGGTCGCATCCAAATCCTTCGCCAAGGCAGCAGCAGCATGCGCCCGGATCAGCGCCCCTGGCGTATTGTCGACGTGGACCAAGAGGTTCTTGAAGGACATGGCGGCCTCTCGTTTCAAGGCTACACCCTGAAGGCCTTTCTCGCGTCGCACGCATTGACCTGCCTCAAGCGACAGAAATCGTGGCAAACGCCGCAACAAAGAGTGTTAACGCCGCCGCGCGTTTACACTCGCAACACGCTGACCGTGTTACGCTGACCCCATGAAACCCTTGATTTTCGCCGCCGCCGCCCTCCTTTTCGCACCGATCGCACACGCACAGCCCGCCGCCGACATCATCGTGTGGAACGGTCCGATATACACCGGCGTCGAAGACGCGCCCCGCGTCGAGGCGATCGCCGCGCGCAACGGCGTCATCACCTTCGCCGGTTCGCGCGCCGGCGCGGAAAAGATGAAGGGCCCACGCACGCAGGTCGTCGATCTGCGCGGCGCGTCGGCCTTCCCCGGTTTCCAGGATGCGCACGCCCACTTCCGCGGCATCGGCGAACGCGAGCTGACGCTCAATCTCGAAGGCCTGCCCACGCTGGCCGCAGCGGTCGACGCCGTGAAGGGTCGCGCCGTGCAGGCGACCGCGGGCGCCGTGATCGTCGGCCGTGGCTGGCACGAAGACCGGTGGCCGGAAAAGCGCACGCTGACCGCCGCCGACCTCGACGCCGTCGCCCCGGACAATCCCGTCATCCTCATGCGCGGTGATGGACACTCGCTCGTGGCCAACACGAAAGCGCTCGAAGCCGCCGGCATCACCGCCGCCACTGTGGCACCCGCAGGCGGCTCCATCGGCAAAACCGCCGACGGCAAGCTCAACGGCATTCTCGTCGACAACGCCATGGACCTCGTGGCGACGCTCACTGCGCAGGCCCGCCCCTCGCTCGACGCCGCCCTCGACGCCGCGCTCAAGGTCTATCCGGCGCAAGGCTGGGTGGGCGTCCACAACATGAGCGTCGAGTGGGACGAAGTCCTGAACCTCGAACGCCGCGCGCGTCGCACGACGCTGCCGCTGCGCCTCTACAATTCCGTGACGCCCGAATCCGCCGAACGCCTCTTCTCCTCGGGTCCGCGTCACAGCCCTGATGGCCGCGTCGAAACGCGCGCGATCAAGTACTACATGGACGGCTCGCTCGGCTCGCGCAGCGCGGCTCTTTTCGCGCCCTATGCGGATCGCGCCGGCGATACCGGTCTCCTGATGCAGACGCGGGAGCAAGCGCTCCCGCTCTACGAGAAAGCGCTCCGCAACGGCATCCAGATCGCCACGCACGGCATCGGCGATCGCGGCAACGCGATGATCCTCGACATGTACGCCGAAGCCTTCGCCAGGACGCCGGCAAACCGCCGCGTCGAAAGCAATCCACGCTGGCGCATCGAGCACGCACAACATCTGCGCGTGGAAGATATCGCGCGCTTCGAAAAGCTCGGCATCATCGCCTCTATGCAACCCAGTCACGCGATCAGCGACCTGCACTTCGCGCAGGATCGTCTCGGTGTGGATCGTCTTGCCGGCTCCTACGCCTGGGCCAGCCTGATCAACGCCCACGTCATCGTCGCCGGCGGCTCGGACGCCCCGGTCGAGCAAGGCAACCCGCTCGTCGAGTTCTACGCCGCCATCGCGCGCAAGGACCTGCAGGGTTTTCAGGGCCCGAACTGGCATGGCGAGGAAGTCGTGCCGCGCGGCACCGCGCTACAGATGTTCACGGTGTTCCCGGCTTACGCCGCCTTCGAACATGACAAGCGCGGGCGCCTCGTTGTCGGCCAACGCGCTGATGTCAGCGTCTTCTCGGTCGATCTGATGACCGCGCCCGTGGACGATATTCCGAAGGGCCGCGCCCTGATGACCATCGTCGACGGTCGTGCCGCCTGGCGCGCTGAAGGCTGGTAGGCCTCAGCCGTCGATGTCGCGCGTGCGTGTTTCGGGCAGGAAGAAGAGCCCGAACACGAGCGTGAATGACGCGATCGCCACCGGATACCAGAGCCCGGAATAGAGATCGCCAGTGGCCGCGACGATGGCGAAGGCCGTCGTCGGCAGGAAGCCGCCGAACCACCCGTTGCCGATGTGATACGGCAACGACATCGCCGTGTAGCGGATGCGCGTCGGAAACAGCTCGACCAGCAGCGCAGCGATGGGGCCGTAGACCATCGTCACGAAGAGCACGAGCAGGAAGAGGATGCCGACGACGAGCGGCTTGTTCACCCGCGCAGGGTCTGCCGCCGCCGGGTATCCCACCACGTCGAGCGCCGTGCGCATTTCCTTGTGAAAGGTCGTGATCGCTGCGTTCTTCGCATCGCCTGACAATGTCGCCGGATCAGGTGCGACGATTGCGGTATCGCCTACGTGCACCGACGGCGTCATCGCAGGTATGGTGCGATAGCTGACGCCCGCCTTCGCGAGGAACGCTTTGGCGATGTCACACGCCTGCGTATCGAACTTGTTGCGCCCGACGGGATCGAACTGGAACGAACACGTTGCGGGGTCTGCGTGCACCGTCACCGGCGCAGTGCGTTGCGCCAGCGCGAGTGCGGGGTTGGCCGCTTCGGTGAGCGCATTGAAGAGAGGAAAGTACGTCAGCGCCGCCAGCGCGCAGCCGGCCAGAATGATCGGCTTGCGTCCGATCTTGTCGGAGAGCCAACCGAAGAGAACGAACAAAGGCGCACCGAGTAGCAGCGCGATGGCGATCAGCGCATTGGCCGTGAGGCTTTCGACCTTGAGCGTGCGTTCGAGAAAGAAGAGCGCGTAGAACTGGCCCGTGTACCAGACCACCGCCTGCCCCGCGACGGCGCCGAAGAGCGCGACGAGCACGACCTTGAGGTTGCCCCACTTGCCGAACGCTTCCGCCAGCGGCGCCTTGGACGTGGCGCCCTCGTCTTTCATCTTCTGGAAGACCGGGCTTTCCGCGAGCTGCATGCGGATCCATAGCGACACGCCGAGCAGCACGATCGACAGCAGGAACGGCACGCGCCAGCCCCATTCGGCAAACGCTTCCGGCGGCATGGCGAGACGCGTCAGCATGATCACCACGAGCGACAGGAAAAGGCCGAACGTCGCCGTCGTCTGGATCCAGCTCGTGTAGAGGCCGCGCTTGCCGTTTGGCGCATGCTCGGCGACGTAGGTCGCGGCGCCCCCGTACTCGCCGCCGAGCGCGAGACCTTGCAGCAGCCGCAGGATCACCAGAGCGATGGGGGCCGCGATTCCAATGGCGTCATAGCCGGGCAACACGCCGACAATGAACGTCGACAGCCCCATGATCGCCATCGTGACGAGGAAGGTGTTCTTGCGCCCGACAATGTCGCCGATACGACCGAACACGAGCGCCCCGAACGGCCGCACTGCAAACCCCGCCGCGAACGCCGCCAGCGCGAAGATGAAGCCCGTCGTCTCGTTCACGCCGGAGAAGAAGTGCGCGGAGATCGACGCCGCGAGCGAGCCATAGAGGTAGAAGTCGTACCACTCGAATATCGTGCCAAGGGACGAGGCCGCGATGACCTTGCGCTCTGCAGGGGTCGACCTGTGATGCCTCGGCTGATCGTCCGTCTCCACCATGCGTCTTCCCCGCGCGCCATGTTTCCTCGATCTCTAGAGGAGCGATCGCGCGAGCGCCAATGCGGACTGGCGTTCGCGCGGTCCCGGCGCTAGGCAGCCGCGATGCTCGCCGCCCCGCCCGCCACACGTAACGTCGCCGTCATCGGCGCCGGCCCTGCTGGCCTGATGGCTGCGGAGACGCTCGCGTCGGCGGGTGTCACGGTGACAGTATACGAAGCGATGCCGAGCGTCGGTCGCAAGTTCCTGATGGCGGGACGCGGCGGTCTCAACCTCACGCACTCGGAATCGCTCGTCACCTTCGTCGATCGCTATGGCGCCGCGCGCGATCATCTCGCGCCGCACATTCAGGCGTTTCCGCCGTCTGCGCTGATCGGCTGGGCGCATGGGCTTGGGCAGGAAACCTTCACCGGCTCGAGTGGACGCATCTTTCCCGTCGCGATGAAAGCATCGCCGCTGCTGCGTGCGTGGCTCGGAAGACTCAACGCACTCGGCGTGCGCATCGAGACACAGCGCCGTTGGCGCGGGTGGGACGCGAACGGAGCGCTCACCTTCGATGGCGCGCCGTTGGTGACGCCGGACGCCACGATCCTGGCCCTGGGCGGCGGTAGCTGGGAAAAACTCGGCAGCGACGGCGCGTGGGCCACGATCCTTGCCGCGCGCGGCGTCGAAATTGCGCCGCTGCAGCCTGCCAACTGTGGTTTTGCAATCCGTTGGAGCGATGTGTTCCGCGACCGCTTCGCCGGCGCGCCATTGAAAGGCGTGCACCTCACGCACGAAGGCCACGCCGTCCACGGTGAAGCGATGATCACGCGCGACGGAATCGAGGGCGGCGCCATCTACGCCCTGTCGGCGGCGCTGCGCGACGCCATTCATCGCAACGGCGCAACAACGCTGATGATCGATCTCCGCCCCGATACGACCGAAGGCACGCTGCGCTCCAAGCTTGCTGTTACCAAACAGGGCGAGACGCTGTCGAACCGCCTGCGTCGCGTCGCCGGCCTCGGACCAGTGGCCATCGGTATACTGCGCGAAGCCCACGGCGTTGCGCTTCCCACCGAGGCAAACGCACTGGCGCATGCCGTGAAGCACGCGCCGCTCACCGTGCACGCCACTTCGCCAATCGACCGCGCCATCTCAAGTGCTGGCGGCGTACGCTTCGACGCTGTCGATGACGTTCTGCAGCTGCGGGCGATGCCCGACGTCCATGTCGCCGGCGAAATGCTGGATTGGGAGGCGCCGACGGGCGGCTACCTCCTGCAAGCGTGCTTCGCGACTGGCGTTGCCGCCGCGCGCGGCGTGCTCGCGAACCTGGGGAGGCCTAGAAGATAAAGTCCGCCGCCGTCACGGTCGCTGCCGAAATGCCAACCAACGTGATCGTCTCGCCGCCAACCATCGTGATGATGGTGTTCGAGCCGGACTGCTGAATCGTCGTATTCGCGAACGTCGCGCCACCGTATGTGGAGAGATCGATACGGTCCAGGCCATCCTGGAAGTCGCCGATCGTGTCTGTGCCCGATTGTTGCGCGAACACGAATCGGTCCGAGCCACCTTCACCGTACAGGGTATCGATCCCGCCACCCGCAACCATGTAGTCGTCGCCAGCGCCGCCGTAGATCGTGTCGTTACCCGCTTCGCCGAACAGCGTGTCGATACCGTCGCCGCCATTGACGTAGTCATTCTCCGTGCCGGCATAGACATAGTCATTGTCCCCGCCTGCATCGATCGCATCCGCGCCAGTTCCTGCATAGATTGAATCAAATCCTGCCCCGCCGATCAGGACATCGGCGCCATCGCCGCCCAGTACATAGTCACTGCCGTCACCCGCATAGACGGTGTCGTTGTCGATTCCGCCGTCTATCGAGTCATCACCCGCATCTCCGTCAAGCCTGTCCGATCCGTTCTGTCCGATGAGCACATCGGCGCCATCGGCCCCACGCGCAAAGTCGTTGCCGTCGCCGCCGTAGATGGTGTCGTTCTCGATTCCGCCATCAAGGCTGTCGTCTCCGGCATCGCCGTCGATGCGATCGGCGCCGGCGGCGCCCACGACGGTGTCGGCTCCCAGTCCACCGCGTGCGAAGTCGGCGCCCCCGTCGGCGTAGACAATGTCGGAATTGTCACCGCCGTCGATCGCATCCTCGCCGTCGCCGCCGTAGATGAGGTCATCGCCGCCCTCGCCGATGAGCGTGTCATTCTCTGTCCCGCCGTCCAGACCATCGTTGCCGAGACCGCCGTAAAGGGAATCCGCACCCGCCTGGCCCACGAGCACGTCGTTCTCCGTGAGACCGAACGCGTAGTCGTTGCCATTGCCGCCGTAGAACGTGTCGTTCCCGGCGCCGCCATCGACGCCGTCATTGCCGTCGTCGCCGTAGAGCTGGTCGTTGCCTGCCTCGCCGATCAGCAGATCGGAGCCCGTGCCGCCACGGATGAAGTCGGCGCCGGCTCCCGCGTAGACGATGTCGTCCTCGCTGCCGCCATCGATGGAGTCGTCGTTGTCGGCGCCGTAGAGCTGATCGTTGCCCGCTTCGCCGATGATGACGTCGTTGCCCGCGCCGCCGAAAACGTAGTCTGCGCCAGCGCCCGCGTAGACCGTATCGTTCTCGGACCCGGCGTCGACCGCATCGTCGCCGTTTCCGCCATAGATGGAATCAAGGCCAGCCTCGCCGATCAGAACATCATTGCCGTCGTCACCAGCGAGGTAGTCATTGTCTGCGCCGGCGTAGATCGCGTCATTGTCTGAGCCGCCACTCAGCACGTCATTGCCCGCAAAGCCGTAGAGCGAATCGTTTCCCGAATTGCCGAGCAACGTGTTCACCGCACTGGTGCCGTTGATCACGTTGGCGCTTGCGTTGCCGGTGCCGTTGATGGGCGAAGCACCTTGCAACGTAAGCGCTTCGATGTTCGCCGAAAGCGTGTAAGAGGCGGCCGCATAGACAATGTCGGTTCCTTCGCCAGCATTCTCTGTTGTGATGTCGTTGGTGACGTCGACGTAGAACACGTCGTCGCCCGCGCCGCCGGACATCTGGTCCACGCCCGACCCACCATCGAGCACATCTGCACCGGCTCCGCCAATCAGTGTGTCTGCAGCAGCCAGACCGTAGAGCTGGTCGGCCCCGTCGGCGCCCGACAGGCTGTTGGCGACCGCCGACCCGGTGAGGTTGTCGCCAAACGCAGTACCGACCAGGCCTTCGATGGAGGTGTACGCATCACCGGCCGCATCGCCTGAATTTGATGCGGGCGTCGTGAGGTTGACCGTGAGCCCCGCCCCTGCGGACGGAAAGAACACCACGTCGAATCCATTGCCGCCGTCGAGGGAGTCCGCGCCTGCGCCGCCGTCGAGCGCATCATCACCCTCGCCGCCGAGGATCGTATCGCCCAGCGCGCTGAGCGTGCGCAAGGTATCGGCGCCATTGGCGCCCTCGATGCGCCGGATATCACTTGAACCGACGATCAGGTCGTTGAAATTCGACGCGACAATGATCTCGATGCCGAGGAGCGCGTCCCCGGTCGCATCGCCCGTATTGTCGAGCGGCGCAGCCATGTTGAGCACGATCCCCGCGCCGGCGGTCGCGTAAGAGGCGATGTCCGACGTCCCTTCACCGCCGTTGAGCAGGTCAGCGCCTGCACCGCCAGTAAGCGTATCGATGCCGAGGCCGCCGTTGAGCGTGTCAGCGCCGCCGAGACCACGCAACACATCGTCGCCGTCGCTGCCTTCCAGTTCGTCCGCGTACGCGGAGCCCTCAAGGCCCTCGATGGACATCATGGAGTGCGGCGACCACGCTGCAATGCCGTTGTAACTCTCGACGAACTCCGACGCCGAGGTCGTGAGGGTGATGACCACGCCCGAGGGTGCGTTCATGTAGGAGACGATGTCACGGCCATCGCCGCCGCTGTAGTAGTCGGCCCCCGCGCTCGCCACGATCGTGTCGTCGCCGCCGAGCGCGACGATGTAGTTGTCCCCGCTCGAGCCGTTGAGGGTGTTGGCCGTGTTGTCGCCCGTAGTCTGCGGCACCTGCACGACCGACATGCGATACGTGCCTGTGGCGCTGCCCGGATAGTGCGTCACGCCGAGATAGTAGTTTCCCGTCGAATTGACGAAGAAGGTGGCGCGCGTGTTGAAGTTGAACGCGACGTAATCGTCGTCGAACTCCAGCAGAAGCGCACCGCTTGAGTTGTAAATCTCGAGGTAGGGATCTGCGAGCGTGCCCTGACCTGTCGGCGAGCCCTCCACGCGCACGACATAAAGCCCGGTCGATGAGAAATTGACCCGGAACCAGTCGGAATCATCCGTGGTCTCGATGTTGCCAGTGACACTGCCACCCACGCTGATGAGGCCGGTCGAAGAGGTGTTGCCGAGATAGTCGTCGGTCGCCGTGACAACCGTCTGCAGCGTATAGGTGCCGGTGTAGGCATTGTTGTACGCCCGGGCGTCCAGATAGTACGTGCCGCTTGCAGTGGCCGTGTACACCAGGCGCGAATTGAGCGTGCCGCCGGCATCGTCGTCATCGTCGAAAGCAATGATCGTTCCCGCGGAGTTCCGCAGGTTCAGGTAGGGATCGCCGAGCGGACTGCCGCCCGACGCCGTGAGCGTGAATGTGTAGGTCGAACCGGCGTTCAACGTGATGCGGAACCAGTCGCTGTCGCCCAGAACGTCAATGGTGCTCGACGCCGTGCCTGGCGCTCCAATCGTGGATGTCGTCGTCGCGTCGCCGGCGATGTCGTTTGTCGGCGGCGGCGGCGGCGGTCCCGGCGGCGGTGGCGGCGGCGGGACC
>ENA-ORBV01000213-ORBV01000213.1-microbial-mat-metagenome-genome-assembly--contig:-NODE-213-length-127714-cov-12.689353_pt1 | contig 127714 bp, 108 predicted proteins | sample MGYA00237777_ERZ505514 | MGnify/ENA primary metagenome ERZ505514 (study PRJEB26160, sample SAMN06269048) | microbial mat metagenome | isolation source: Oligotrophic lake microbial mat | place...
ACTTACCAACACTTTTTGGCTATTATGCCCGCAATGACGTACTGGGAAAGTTGGCTTTGATTCTTGTGCCACACTCCCGACGTTCGTCGGGACGGTGTGAGTTTTTCTTCCAGTAGCCCAGCCAACGGTTGGGTTTTTTCTGCCCAGTGTAAGAATGATCTGGTTGCAGAAATTTGGTGCGGGGCAGTGACGTCCCGCACCAAATCAGAAGGATGAGCAGGTGTAGCGGGACGTACACCAGCCACGCATAAGCGTGCGGCATACCCAGTTGCTCTATAACTCTTTTCATATCATGAATATGCAGAGGATGCTTTCTCTCCAAAAAGTGTCCTTGTCATAGACACGAAAACAGCATATACTTTTGCGCATGGTGATGCGCCAATGCCTCACCTTGTAATATACAGGAGATATAATGAGCGATTTAAGCGTTTCAACGATACAGACAAAGCAGGCAAAGTATAAAATATTCACAATTAATAGCCTTAACCAATACCGAAAATCTGCCAAACAGACGGTTGAACAACTCCCGATTTCAATAAAGATTCTCATGGAATCGGTTTTAAGAAATCATTCACTCAACCCGAAACTTGTTACCCAGGCCGATCTGGCTCATGCCGTTTCATACGATCCCCATCAGGCCGAGAAATCGCAGTTTCCATTTATTCCGGCCCGGGTGATTTTGCAGGATTTTACTGGTGTGCCGGCTGTAGTCGACCTTGCCGCGATGCGGGCCGCGATGAAACGTCTGGGCGGTGACCCGAAAAAAATTAACCCCCTTGTGCCTGTCGATCTGGTCATTGACCACTCGGTGCAGGTCGATGTCTTTGCCAGCGAAGACGCGCTGTCAAAAAATATGATATTTGAATTTGAGCGAAACCGAGAGCGGTATGAATTTCTGCACTGGGGTCAGAAAGCATTCAAGAATTTCCGCGTCGTCCCGCCCGCGACCGGGATTGTCCATCAGGTCAATTTGGAATATCTCGCTAAAGTCGTCATGACTCGCGATGGGATTGCCTTTCCGGATACCCTCGTAGGAACCGACAGCCATACGACCATGATAAACGGACTGGGTGTGGTCGGCTGGGGAGTAGGTGGAATCGAAGCCGAAGCCGCAATGCTCGGGCAGCCGATGTATATGGTTGCGCCGGAAGTGATCGGTTTCAAACTCACCGGGCAGTTGCGCGAAGGGGTTACTGGCACTGATCTGGTTCTGACAGTCACCCAAATACTCCGCAAAAAGGGAGTCGTCGGGAAATTTGTCGAGTTTTTCGGTTCTGCGCTCGATACGCTTTCTTTGCCTGTCAAAGCAATGATTGGAAATATGGCCCCGGAATACGGCGCCACGATAGGCTATTTTCCGGTCGATGCCTCCACGCTTGATTATCTCCGTCTCACTGGCCGGAGCGAAGACAAAATAGAGCTCGTCGAGCGGTACTGCAAAGAGCAGGGGCTTTTCCGCACACCGACAACCCCTCAACCGGAGTTTACCGATATTGTCTCACTCGATATTAGCACGGTAGAACCCTCACTTGCCGGACCGAAACGCCCACAGGATAAAGTTGTTCTCTCGCAGGTACAATCCGATTTCAAAAGCTCACTGACCAAACCGATAAAAGACCGCGGCTATGAACTGTCAGAGGCCGATATGTCACGTGTGGGGAATATCAATAACGGATACAACGCGCAGATTGCTCATGGCTCAGTTGTCATCGCAGCCATTACATCGTGCACAAACACCTCCGATCCATTTGTGTTGATTGCATCGGGTATTCTGGCCAGAAATGCGGTCGAAAAAGGACTGAAAGTAAAGCCGTATGTTAAGACCTCGCTTGCGCCCGGCTCACGAGTCGTAATTGAATATCTCGAAAAATCCGGTTTATTGCCCTACTTGAAAAAGCTCGGCTTTCATAATGTCGGTTTTGGCTGTACCACCTGCATCGGCAATTCCGGGCCCTTGCCGGAACCGGTTGTCGAGGCAATAAACGAAGGGAGTGTCGTGGCGGTCTCGGTTTTATCCGGCAACCGGAATTTCGAAGGGCGTATCAACCCGCATACCCGCGCCAATTACCTTGCCTCCCCCCCGCTCGTCGTCGCCTATGCATTGGCGGGCACAGTTGATATTGATCTGACAACCGACCCGATTGGCATCTCGGATTCAGGCAAGGCCGTCTATTTGAAAGATATCTGGCCGACACAAAAAGAGATTGTGGAAACTATCACTAAATTCGTCTCTCCCGAACTATTTCGTGAGCAATACGCCTCGGTTTTCGATGGCAACCCGACTTGGAATGCCATCAGCGGCAAAGGAGGGGAGTTGTTTGATTGGAATGAGACCTCGACCTACATCCAAGAGCCGCCATTTTTCCAGTCCATCACAATCGAGCCATCGGCATTAAAACCAATTCACAATGCCCGTGTGCTGGCCATGTTTGGCGATTCCATCACAACCGACCATATTTCGCCCGCCGGGGCTATCAAAGCCGATTCGCCAGCCGGAGATTACCTTGTCGAGCAAGGCGTATCATTTGCCGATTTTAATTCATATGGCGCGAGGCGCGGCAATGACAGAATCATGACCCGCGGGACTTTTGCCAATATCCGGCTCCATAACTTGCTCGTTCCCGGAAGCGAGGGTAACATCACCGTGCATTACCCAAGCGGCGAACGTCTCTCCATATACGATGCGGCGATGCACTACAAATCAGAGAATGTCCCGCTCGTGATTCTCGCCGGAAAAGATTACGGCATGGGTTCGTCCCGCGACTGGGCGGCCAAGGGAACGCTGCTGCTTGGTGTGAAGGCTGTTATTGCTCAAAGCTATGAGCGCATCCACCGTTCGAATCTGGTCGGCATGGGAATCTTGCCGCTTCAATTTCTCGAAGGCGAATCGCGTGAGTCGCATGGGCTGACGGGGGATGAAATGTATACTGTCGAGGGATTATCCTCGGCGATGAAGCCCGGGCAACTGGTGACTGTCCATGCCCAGACAAGGGCGAGAGACATTCAGTTCCAGGCGCGTGTCCGGATTGACACCGAAATTGAAATCGAATATTACCGCCATGGCGGTATTCTGCCGATGGTACTTCGCCAGCTCATAGCGCAGGCGTAGACTTGAAATACCGACAAAAAGATTTTACTCATCTAAAACGACACGAGGGAGAATAAGACGATATGCCGGTTGCCACACCAGAGATATACAACAGCATGCTCGATACGGCCCAAGCCAACGATTATGCCTATCCGGCGATAAATTGCACATCAAGCGAAACAATCAATGCCGCGCTCAAAGGATTTGCCGATGCCAAATCCGACGGCATCATCCAATTTTCAACCGGCGCCGGTGAGTTTGCCTCGGGCCTCAATGTTAAGGATATGGCGTTTGGAACAATTGCCCTCGCCGAGTTTACCCACCGTGTGGCATCGAAATATAATATTTATGTCGCCCTTCATACCGATCACTGTGTGCCGGGTAAAGTCGAAAAGTTTCTCCATCCTCTCATTACTGCGACTGCCCGCCGACGGTCTGTCGGTCAGGGTAATCTTTTTCAATCGCACATGTTCGACGGCAGTGAACTGCCCCTCCCCAAAAATATGGCGACCTCTGTTGAGCTGATGAAACTGTGCAAAGCGAATGAAATTATCCTCGAAGTCGAAACCGGTGTGGTTGGCGGAGAAGAGGACGGCATTGACAACACCGGCGCCTCACATGAGAAATTGTATACAACCCCCAATGACATGGTCGAAGTCTACAAAGCGCTCTCTTCGATTGGCGGACGCTATATGCTTGCGGCCACATTCGGCAATGTTCATGGTATCTACAAACCCGGTAACGTCGTTCTCAAACCGAAGATTCTCAAAGAAGGACAGGACGAAGTTGTCCGCCAATTTGGGCGAAAGGCATACTTTGACCTTGTCTTCCATGGCGGCTCCGGTTCAGAACTCTCAGACATTCATGAGACGCTCGGCTACGGGGTGATTAAAATGAATGTCGATACCGATGCCCAGTATTATTTCACCGAGGCTGTCGTTGCCCATGTTGACGCCAACCGAAAAGTACTAACTCATACCGCCGAGGAAATGGCCGACAAGAAAAAATTCGACCCGCGCACTTATCTGAAAAAAGCCGAAGAGAATATGGCCAAGAGAGTGTCCATGGCATGTAACGATCTTCGCTCGACAGGAAACACGCTCTATACGCCATAGTATGTCCTTCCAGTAAAAACACGTCCAGGATAGCCCTGATTGTCTTAATCAGAAACAAGCTCTGTCTGGACTGTGATAAGTCTCTACATCCATCATCTTCTCCCACAAGGGGATAAAAGACCTACATCAATAGGGCGGAACCAATCAGTATGGCCGGTTTTATAAACTATATGAGTAGAGGCAAAGCCACTGTACGAACTCATATAGAATTCAACACGATGAGTCGTCGAAGCAAGTTGTCTGATACGTAGATGGAAAAGAGCGGACAGACAATTCATCCGCCTCTAAACGCCGCTTTGAACGCAAAAGGAGAAACCATGTTTAACGAGCGTACACAAAATTTCGGTATTGATGCAAATACTCTGGGGTATGAATTGCGGGCGTGGTCTGAACGTCTAAACCCGGACGATGACGAAGTCGGTTCTCGCCGATCTCCTGATGACCGGGACCGCGTTCCCGATGGCGCAATCGGCGACAAGGAAAAAGGTAAGAAAGCCCTCTCGGGCTCCCCAAAAAACCGCGAGGAACGCGAAATCAATGAGCCCAAGATCGACCAAGAGCGCGAACGTGAACGCAACCGTGCTCCCAGTGACCGCATCCAGGACGGCACGCCCAATGAGAAAATGTGGGCCAAGGGCAAAACCGAAAATACCAAATCCAAATCCCCTCAAAAAAATAAAGAGTCGGAGTTGGAGCAGACCGAACGAAATCCAAATCATACCGGCGAAGGACGTGACAACAGCAATCCGGACAATAAACCAACTATGGGAGGCGTAGCTGACGCCGATCCTGTGAAAGCCCGTTTGCCTCAAACCGACCAGCGAAACGGGACAACATAGCGGTCAGGTTAAACAATAATTTGTATTATGAGTCAGGAGAGAAGAATGCTTTCTCTCCTGACTTTTTTATTGCTGATGAGTAAGTGCGCAGGCAGAAGTTACTATTGAAATAGTTGGACTGCGCAGTCAAGGGACTACGTCAGGAGCATTAATGCCGACCGCACATGAATGGGAGGTCACGTGATGTCTTGGCACAGTCCATTGTGCAGTATCCTATCTAAAAATTGCCTTACGAATAATTAATGTTCGACGATAGAGCGCTACCGTATTCCAGCGCGTGAATGTCTCGTGTCATGATGTGCGCCTACGAAGTGGAACTTTGATTGTTTGTAATGTATATAACACGTAGAGCTTCCGAGAACAGCTCTTGATGACAGCTTGAATAGTTCAGTCTCGCAATGAACTCAAAGGATCGGTGAGGTGGCGTACCGTTGAGCATGGTGAGAATTCAGAATCGAGAAATCAGAGTTGAATGTACTCTTCATCGAGTACAGAGGTAAAGGAGACATTTCATGCAGAAAGAAAACAATTCGGTTGGTAACTCGCGTCAAGCCCGTGGCGGATCCAGCGGACGCGGCCAAGGCGGCGATTCTTCCAGTGGCGGCACTTCCAGCGGCAGTGGACAGGGACGTTCTTCGGGCGGCGGACAGGGCAGATCATCAGGCGGTAATTCCGGAGGCGGAAGATCGTCAGGCGGAAACACAGGCGGCAAACCACGCAGCGGCGGCCGATAACCGATTTCAACTTTATCGATAGCGCATTCTGATCAATTGAGAGATTAATCGTCACCAACGGCGAGCAGTTTCATACCCGCAGTTAATGCCAGTCTGTTTTTTGCTTGTCGCTATGACTCTCATCTGAACGCGGCAAGCAAGTATCAAGGGTCGGAGGGAAATAATCCTTTCGGCCTTTCGTTTGGATATAATCAATTATCCGAACAAGTCTTCGCGCTCGACTCCCACCATAGGCATACCATCCCTCAATAGGGATGTGTGTTCCCAAGCCTCGCCCCTTTTTGTAATTCTCTTCATAGGAGAGTTGGCGCACGAGGACGTACGCCAACCACGGAATGTCGTCCCCCTCCCAATGTCACCCCCCCTTTAATGTCACCCCAGCGAAAGCTAGGAGGGCCAGGGTAAATCAACGTGCAGGCCGCTTTCGGCCTGCACCCCATTTGACTATATTCCCCTCCAATCCTCCGCGCGCGGAACAGCCAAGCTAACATTGTGTATAATCGCTATAGCTTTTGAGGCTATCCAAGCATGAGCGCTGTAAAGGTTCGAACGACCCGCTTGGGCGATATCTGCCTTACATTGATCTGGTTCATATATTGAAAGAAGAATATTTTCAGCGTCGTTCATTCGCATGTGCCATGACCGCAACCACACAGACCAAGGAGACCACTATGATGAAAGAGAGCTTTAACGAAAATTCCCGTAGCTTTATAGATGAAAGCATGGGCTATGAAAGATTCGAAGTCATGGGCGTACGACGCAATGAGCCAGGTGAGCGCGATTGTGAGATCGACGACCCAAATAAGAATGGTTCCGAGAATGACGATGAGCAGTTCAATGGCGGTTCCGGTAACATGCATGCCCGCGAAGGCGGCGGACGTGAGAACGAGCGCAGTCCCGGACAGGGCGGTAGTGGCGGCATACCCAACGGCGGGCAGCCCATACCCGATGAAACCAATCGCAAAGACAAATCATCCGGCGGAGGATCTGGTGGCAGACCAAGCAATAAGTAAAAATATCTCGAACTAACAGACGCGATTTTTTTTCAGAGCGTCTCATGAGAGAGAAAAACATCTGATGGACAGAGCGAGTCGGGGGGAACAAAATCAGCAGGCACACTGCTGATTTTTTTCGCCTGCTCTCATACTTGCTGTACGCCGTTTGTACTAATCCGAACACAAACCGCAGCGTTTCACTTTTAAAAAGTAGATTCAAGGGCACACCTGAAGGGAACTTCACACAGATGCTTGGGTATAAAGAAAGCGTCAAATTGGAATTATCGTGTGACATGATTATCGGTTGACTCTCGCGATGATTGCGATGATTGGAATCGCAGGGAAGCTTTCACCATTGTAGTGTCGCGGGGAAAAATGTTTTCTAACGATCACAGCCACAGGCTCTGATCATAACCAATCTTAAGGAGATTGTCATTATGAAAGAAATCAAAAATACCCAAGGTACAGTCACCCCCAAGAACTCCGGACTCTTCCACAGTGAAATGAATCGCCAAGGTGGCGAGAGTGGTGGAAATCAAGGCGGTCAGGGCGGAAGCCAGGGTGGACGTGAAAACGAACGTACTCCCAAACCAGGTGGCGAGCAAGGTGGCGGCATGGACCGTCAAAAAGAACGCAATCCCGGCCAGAGCGGTGGTCAAGGCAAAACTGGCGGAAACCAGGGCGGCGGTCGATAAATTTATTTGTGTTTCTTTAACCGGATGCTCGTATGAAAACTTAGCGCCTGACCCGGAGTTGAAGCGACACAGCGTAATCTTACTTTCTCGCGCTCAAAAAAAAGAGCCGGGGACTTCACCAGTCGCTGGCTCTTTTTTTTATACCTACAATACAAGCCGACGCTCCTCAATCACCGCGTGATTGAGATTGACAATTATCTCCCACTTGCTTTATTTTAGTATATGAGAACGCCCTGTTAACCAATGACAACTGGCACACCTAATGAAAAGGCAGCGCGGAGGTCAGCACTGCGCCGAGCGCGATACAAAGCAAAGCAAAAATGCTCGCGGTGTGGCGCCGTGAATCGCTCGAAGTTCGATCTCTGTGTGTCCTGCCGAGCGGAGATGAGCCGGGTAGAAGTAGAGCGGCAGGATAATCTTCGTGCTAATGGACTCTGTGTTCGCTGTCGCAAACCACGAAACCTGTTTTCCCAACTCTGTGATTCTTGCGGGGCTCTCGCATGGGACAACGCTGGCAAAAACAAATTGTTACAGGCTAAAAAAGAAGAAATTATTGCTGAATATGCCAGACTTGTTAAGAGCCGATTATCAGTTGTTGAGAGCAAGAAGACGCTGGCCGAGCGGTATGGCTGTTCCGTCGCAACCATTCATAAATACGTCACAAAAACCGGCCAATAATCGTATGGCGATGCTATAAATAGCCAAAAGGAGTTCATGATTACCGCACTTGAAGCACGCAAGACGCCTTTCTATGATTTTCATATTTCCACCGGAGCCAAAATGGTCAACTTCGCCGGCTATCTTATGCCTATCCAATACAGTAAAGGTATGACCGCAGAGCACCTTGCCGTCCGGCAAAATATTGGTCTGTTCGATTTATCGCACATGGGCGAATTCGAAGTCACAGGCTCTGACGCGCTTGAATTTCTCCAAAAAACAACCACCAATAATGTCAGTTCGCTTACTCCTGGAAAGATTCAATACAGCTGCATGACATACCCCGATGGCGGAATTGTCGATGACCTACTTGTCTACCGGCTCCAAGACCGTTTCTTTCTGGTCGTCAATGCGTCCAACATCGACAAAGATTATGCCTGGCTTGATTCCCATCGATTCGGAAATGTCAAGCTTGTGAACCTTTCCGACGAACTGGGTCTTCTTGCCATTCAGGGTCCAAACGCCCAAAAGCTTATGAGCGAACTTACCGATTACCCGCTCGATGAAATGGGCTATTACACCTGCGCACGAGACAGAGTCGGCGGTGTTAATCTTCTTTTCTCTCGAACCGGATATACGGGCGAGGATGGATTCGAACTTTATATCCCAAGCAATGACGCCAAAACAGTTATGGGCGCTGTGCTCTCAGCCGGGACAAAACATGGCCTGGAACTTATTGGTCTTGGCGCGCGCGACTCATTGCGACTTGAGATGAAAATGTCCCTGTACGGCAATGATATAGACCAGACGACCACACCCGTCGAGGCCGGTTTGTCATGGATTGTGGATTTCGAAAAAGAGTTTATAGCAAAAAATATTCTTGTGAAACAGCGGGATGAAAAGCCAAAACGACGTCTGGTCTGCCTTGAGATGGAAGGCAAAGTCTTTCCCCGACATGGCTATGATATTATCGATTCCGGCCGCGTCATTGGCACGGTGACCTCGGGTACTTTCTCGCCGTCGCTGCAGAAACCGATCGCGCTTGGTTATGTCCCGCTCGAGAAATCAAAAATCGGCTCAAAAGTCGGGATTGCCATTCGTTCATCGGCCTATGAAGCCACAGTTGTCAAGCCTCCTTTTTATAAACATGCCACACACCGCTGATTTTTGATGTATCTTGCCTATTATGCACGTTGATCTTTTCCTCACGCCTATACCATTCGAGAAATCGAGTTTCGAAAACCGCACCGTGGTTGTTATCGATGTTCTCCGTGCCACCACGTCAATTTGCGCCGCCTTGAAAGCTAAGGCCAAGGGCGTTATTCCCGCTGATGGCCCGGGGGAAGCCGGCGATCTCAGGTCAAAGCTTGGCTCAGACATTGCAGTACTTGCCGGCGAGCGAAACGGAGTCAAGATAGATAACTTTACACTCGGCAATTCTCCTGCCGAATTCACCGAGGCATCTGTGGGCGGCAAGTTCGTCATTATGACAACGACCAATGGCACACCTGTGTTTGGGCGGACCCACTCGGCAAAGCTCGTTATTGCCTGCGCACTGGTCAATCTCTCAGTGGTTGCGACCAAAATCGCCGAGGAGGATTGCGATGTGACTATTGTCTGCTCAGGACGCGAGGGGAGTTTTTCCATCGAAGACACAATCTGCGGCGGGATTTTGCTTCATCAACTGCAGGTGGTCCATAAGAAAGAATTTCGCACAAACGATGCTGGCTCGCTGGCGCAATTGCTCTATCGTTCGAACAAGACCGCAATACGCCCGACCATCCAGCAGGGGGAACATGCCCGCTTTCTGACATCGATAGGATTTGGCGGCGACGTTGAAATAGCAACCGATATTGACTCAATTCCTGTTCTGCCGATACTCCGCGATGGCCGCCTTGTGTTGGAACAGAGCGTCTCCCTGCTCGACGCGGTATAAGATATTACGGCGTATTACCGCCGGACCAGCAGCGGCTGGATCTCGGCAAGTGACACCCAGACATTTTCATTCTGCTTAGCCAGAAATAAAACTGCCTCGGCGACCTCCTCGACGGTCAGCCATTTTACAGCCTTACTTCGCGATGATGCGGTCGCGTCCATCTCAGACATGAGCTGCGTATTCGTTGCCGAGGGAGATACAAGCGAGACTTTTATATTATAATTTCTGACCTCATTTGCGACGGCTTCGCTGAAAATATTGAGCGCCGCTTTTGATGCGGCATAGACAGACCTTCCGGCCCGTCCCGCTTTTCCGGCCATCGATGATACATTGATGATTTGCCCGGATCCGTGAGCGCGCATTCGCGGAATAAGCGCTTTAAGACAACAGAACACGGCTCGGATGTTCGTATCGAAAATAAGATCAAATTCGGTAACCGATGTATCTAAAAGATTCTTGTTAACTCCGACTCCAGCATTGTTGACAAAAATGTCCACCTGATTGAATGTTATATACGCGGTATCGATGAGACGTTTCATTTCATCGGACCTACGAATATCTGCGACCACAATTTTGCAGTTGTCAGGATCTATATCCAAAGAGCGGGCTGTATCCTCAAGCGCGGTTTTGGAGCGCGCACAGAGCACAAGCCGGGTCTGTTCACGGGCAAACAGAGTGGCGATCCCTCGCCCGATCCCACGCGATGCCCCGGTAATAACCACAACTTTGTTTTTGAGTCTTTGCATATCGTACTTTCAGTAATTCGGAGGCACAGTTGGAACTGAATTTCGCTCTTTTCTTTCAGGTATGTATAGTCTTGGGCGTAGCACAGCCTTTAAGGCTTATACGCACAAACCTCGCATTAATTGCGATGATGCTGGAATATCACAATAATTAGACGATAGAGAGCCTGTTGACAGATATCAAATAAAGAAAAATATCTAGAACTGATTTGTCTTAAGCAAAACCAGTGTGCAGTTTTCCACGATCTCAATACCCGCGCTTATAAGGGTTTCTGCAAGGCTTTCATTTTCAGCCCCAGGATTGAAGATGACCCGGCGAGGTTTCAGCGCGAGAATATTTTCTTTCTCGGCAGATGAAATCTGCGCGTTGATATAGACGATGACGGTGTCCACAGTCTTTTGAATGTCGCTTAGTAATCGCACACCGGGCATACCATCGATGTCATGCCCCGCCGGATGAACCGCTATCGGCAAAAAGCCGTTTGCTTTGAGCATTTTCATGGCAAGAAACGAAATGCGCCCGGGTTTTGTTGATGCCCCCAGCACAGCGATTGTCGATCCCTTTGCCGCGCGCGTTGTTTGAATCATTATGCGTTTTCCCTTTTCAATGCCCGTCTCTCATACTGTCGGAAAAACCTCATGCGGGTCGAATTTCTGTCTTATTTTGCGGCAGTACTGGGCATCTGTGGATTGATTGGTCTCGTCCAATCCGCTTAGAAATCGTTCTCTCTCGATAGCGCTCATCTTGATATCTGCGAATTCTTCAATAGCCGAATCCGGCATCACCCGAAAGGTCGCGCTTACCACAAGTCCCAGCAATCCCCATGAGGGCGCAAAGATTTTTACGATATCATATCCTGAAACAGATTTGAAGCAGACCGAACCCGGTGTGACAATTTCGCCTTCAGGAGTCACGATCTCGGCTTTGATGAGATATTTTTTTATGGGCAATGGATGCATATTCATCCGACCGCTCAGATTAGTCGCGACTGCGCCGCCAACCGAGCCGACATACGGAAGCAGGGCATGCGGCAAAAATAGTTTGTGACGTTTCAGTTTGACATTGAGTTCGCGCAACGGAAATCCTGAACCGACAGTAATGTAGAAATCCCCCGGCGAGACATCGATAACATCATTCAGCCGGTCAGTACGTATACTCAGCATTGAGACGAATGGCTCGCGGAGCGGATCGATATTATTCCCAAATCCGGTTATGAAAATCTTCTGTTTGTAGCGGATCGCAAGTCGGACACAAGCCGCGGCTTCGTTAGCGTCTTGCGGATGAAAAGTCGGCACCGATTTTTGATAGGTCAGCCGGTCATCGGGAAATTCTGATTTCAGTATCTTTTCAAATTCCAATAGGGTAGTCATGCCCCCAAGATACGGAATGTCAAACCGCAGTCAAGGTCGGGATTCTTTGCGCAGGCGAGTTCCCTCACGTCTACTTTATGTTGCCAAATCAGGATTTTTTCGCTATATTAGCCAAAAAGACATTACCTCATTGGAAGGATGACAATGCAATTCAAGCACACATGTTTTGCTTTGGCGGTTCTCATTTCCGTTGCGGCAGCCATTACCCACGCCGAAGCTCAAAAGCTCCCGGACCCCGCCAATTGGTTCGGAACAGGAATCAACCAAGAGCAACTCATCGAAAATCCCATTGCTGAGGGTATAAAATCTCCTGCTCGTTCTGCGCTTGCTGCCCAAGCCGATCCGGACGTCGAAGCCTTGTGGGTGGGAGCTACCCGCTGGATGAGGGGAGTTAGTCATACCGGAGGCGAGACATTCTTTAACAGCGTTGGACGGGGCGAAATATTTTTCGGCAGCAATCTGACAGCGTCGCAGTTTGTTCCGATTGAACTCAGGTTTAGCAATGTTACAACAAGCGTCTGCCGGACTTTCCGCCGTGACCTCGGTTACGCCTCCTCGGGTGTCGGAACATTTCCCGGCTCGGCCTGGGATATGTCAAACCCGGGCAGTCCTCGTAGATTAAACATCTGTTTTGTCGAAGCATCAACCGAGGGGGCGCCTAATCTGACATGGGATCCAAATGCGACCAGCTTGGGCAAGCGCGAATATGTCTTTATAATGCTTAGTAACTACGACGGCACCGGCGCAACTTATAACGGTGTCAACATTCAATTGGGTGCTTCTAATTTGGATGTTGTCTATGGCTGGTGGCCAATGCTCGAAACAGGATTTACACTGATGCAGGTTCTTCCGGCAACTCTGGCAATTACCCCGTATTATGTCAAAAATTTTCGCGCTATACCGGCCTCCGGAAAACTGACACTGACATGGACATGCTATCTCCCGGGCGTTGATCACTACCGACTGTATAATGGCCCATCCTCACCTGCTGCAAACCTCATTTCCTCCCCGTCGTCTTCTTCGCGGACTTTCAGTCACAGCGGTCTCACAGACGGGGTAACCCAGCATTATAGAATCGAAGCCGTCGATGCCGCAAATAATGTTCTTGGCTTTAGCCGGAATCTCACAGCCATACCAAAGAATATGTCTTCAAATATGACGCTCACCGGCTATTGGCATGAACGGTCTTCGTACGGCGGAATCTGGGGATATACCGATTCAATAACTGGCAAAGAATATGCTCTGGTCTGCGCCCGCGATGAAGGGGTCAGTGTTATCGACATCGCCGCTAATCCGCCAGTCGAAGTCAGCTTTTTGCCGTCAATAAGCCCCGGCAAAGACACCAAAGAAGTGAAAGTCTATCGACATTATATTATCACCTGCAAAGAGACAGAGGCCGCGCAGATATTTGATGTCAGTGATATCGAAAATCCAGTTCAGGTCAGCACCGTCGGAACTGGCGCGCATACACACAATATTTATAAGAATTATTTGATATTAAACGGTCAAAGTATAAACGCCTTTAATGTTTACAACATTACCAATCCCGCTGCGCCGACATTTGTCAGCCATTTCACATCATTCTATTATCATGACACAGATATCCGAAATGATATTTTGGCGGGCGCAGGAATCTATGGCACCGGTGTCGAGTTTGTCGATATTTCCAATATCGCCGCTCCAGTTCGCATTGGCGGTTTCAATTACACCGGCTCGGGAACGCATAATGTCGAATTTTCTGACGATGGCAACTATCTCTATGTCGGAGACGAAATCGGCACGCACAACTGGACGCGTGTGTTTGATATTGCCGATATAAACTCTGTGAGTTTGGTTTCGCAGATGATACTTGATTCGGTTCAGCCGGTGCACAATTCATATGTCAAAGACAGCTTTCTCTATATTGGCCACTACTCCCATGGTGTCCGCGTCTGGAATGTCGCCGATCCGTTAAATCCATTCGAGGCCGGTTACTACGATACCTACCAGCCCAATGTCATCGGATACGAAGGCTGTTGGACAGTCTATCCCTTCTTTGCCTCGGGTAAATTGGTGGCTTCAGATTTGTCGACCGGACTCTACGTGCTGACTTTCGATCCGCTGACTCCGCCATGTTGTACAGGAAGCACCGGCAATGTCGATTGCGACCCGGGCGATGCCTCGGATATAAGCGATCTCACGGCGCTTATTGACAATCTATTTATCTCTCTATCACCGCTTTGTTGTGAGAACGAAGCCAACACCGACGGCACAGGTGGTGTTGACATCAGCGATTTGACAGCGCTCATTGATTTTCTCTTTATCAGTTTGGCTCCAACTGCTCCTTGCCAATAGGAAGCATTTTGAATGTTTAAAAAAAGCCCCGCTCATAAGCGGGTTTTTTGTTGTTGAGGAAAGAAGTGTTTGTGTGTGGCGATGCTCCCCTTCTGGGGACACCTCGCGCGATGAACCCCCAGCTTGATTATTACTTACGGTCTGCTTTGACAAACCGCATGACGGAAATTGACTAACGTAAACTTATAAAAATCTTCCGCCTTCATTGTCTCGAAATCGAAGGTGGCCATCTTGAATCCGGGCATGGCTCTAATTGCCACCAGCTTGTTGCCATCCGGTGTAATTACCATAGGTACTACAGGAAATAGACTATCACATCTGCCCCCGTAGCATGGCGTCGGATCAAAGCCAATTGTATTAATTTCAATCTCCATGAAATTATTTTTTACATCAAGCAGGAAGATGGCGGACGGGGGCGGAGAACAAATAAAAAAATGATGCCTTGAGAACTATAAAGAAAATAATCCCCATTTGGAGTGACCGCTAACTCGCCGTTACCAGGGTTAACATATTTAGAATAGACCACACTATCGGTTCTAACATCGTAAACTCTCTAACAAGGTCTGTACAGTAATCTATCCAAGAGGGAAGGAGCCAGTACTGTCCATCTGGAGTTACACGTATTCTGTTCGGATTGTTCGGAAAATTTTTCGATGGTTGAGTCCTGAATCAACTGACCATGTATACACTGCCCCCCGACAGGCATAGAAAGTTCTACCATCTTTTGAAAAAATTCCGCTCGACACTGTGGAACTGTCACTATAAAGAACTGAATAAGTGAGTGCACTTAGTATATGAAAGCCGGAATCGGAACTACATAAGGCCAAGTATTCTCCGTTTGAGGACGCAAAGATGCCTCTGTCGCAATGGTACGGCAACATGGTCACCAAAGTGAGCGAATCGGCTCTTACAACGGCTGTGCCTTGCTCATGCGAGACATACAACAAACTCCCGTCGGGCGAAACTTCCTAAATTCTATCTGAACCGGGAGGTAGATGAAGCGTGTCAAATCTCTTCTCTTTGGTGTGATTATACTGCTCCCCATTAGTGCGTAGCTGAGCGATAGAGAGTATCTTGTGGCTAATTTCACAAAGGAGTTAGTCATGAAGAAACGAAGTTGGGATGGCAAAACAAAGGCCAAGATTGTGCTTGAAGGACTTTCGGGTATGGCGACCGGGGAATTATGCGCCAAGCACCAAATCAGTCAGGCTCAGTATTATCAGTGGCGGGACAAGCTTTTGGTGGACGCCTATCGAGCATTTGATGGCAAAGACACAAGCGGAGAAGTCCGTCGTCTCAAAGATAAGAACACTCAGTTGCAGCGGATTATCGGTCAGTTGACCGTAGAATTTAAAAAAAGCGAGGACGAATGGTGAGACGACCATCTGCTTCCGTGGCTGTGCGTAATAGGGCAATTCTTGTTCGTATCCAGGCGATCAAGTCGGATCATCCCTTTTGGGGATATCGCCGTATCTGGGCACACCTGCGCTTTGTTGACACGCTTGATGTGAACAAGAAGCGAATCTATCGGTTGATGCAGATGCATCGGCTCTTGGCCACTCAGACGACTCATGGTGTCCCGCGAACCTCTCTTCGTCCCAAACCCAGAGCGGAGCGACCGAACCAATGGTGGGGGATTGATATGACCAAAGTGATGACTGAGACCGGCTGGTGCTATCTGGTGATCGTGCTGGATTGGTACACCAAGCAGATAGTGGGACATCACTGCGGGAAGATAGCCGCCAGTCGAGAGTGGTTGAGCGCACTCGAGCGTGGAGTTGACCGCCAGTTCCCTCATGGGGTCAAAGATCGGAATCTGCACCTGATGTCTGATAACGGCAGCCAGCCGACCTCGGTGAAGTTCATGACCGCGTGCGGTTATCTGGGGATTGTGCAGGCCTTCACCAGCTATAATAATCCGAAAGGGAATGCCGATGACCGAAGGGAATGGTGGAACCATACCGAGCGGATGATGCGGACCATTAAGGAAGAGTTGCTCTGGCTCAGAGAGTGGCAATCGCCGTTTGAGGTTACGGCAGCCATGACAGACTGGATTGAACGATACAATGAAACATACCTGCATTCGGCGCTCAAGTACCGGACGCCGAACCAGGCCGAAGTAACCTATAACTTAGGCCATGAGACACTCTTCAAATCTGCTTGACTAATGGGGAGCAGTACATGATATCCATAATGGGTCAGGGCATCCTGAGATTTGGACAGGTAGATGATATAATCCTTCTCGACGAGCGGTGGCTCGTCTTTGGGGGCTCGGTTGGTTTCTTGTCGCAGACGATAAAAGCTGCGCCAGCCGAAACTAAGGCCAGTAGCAAGAGCAAAAACGAATGTCTTCGGCTGTATGCGGACATAGAATCCCTCCTCAGATTAGATACCGATGTGCCCCGTTGACAGAATCCAGTGTATCCTGCCTCTAAATGACGCGCAAGGTATTCTTTTGTGCAGTTGATTTTTTTTCTGATGTGCGGGGTGTCACTGGCCCGCACCAACAGCAAGAACCCGCCGAAAGCGGTGCGGTACAAGATTCAAAGCCAACTTTCCCATCACGTCGTTGCGAGGAGTGAGGCGAAGCCGAGCGACGTGGCAATCTCATATTTGTCTTGATCGTTGATGCGGGCAGAGACGCCCGACCGCACTTCCTCATTCTTCGTGTGAGACGTCCCTGTCGCGCACTGGACGAAGAGAACATGAGATTGCCACGTTTCGCTCGGAAGCGAAACTCGCAATGGCGATCTTGAAAATGTCTCCTTTGATTCTTGTACCACCGTCCGCCGCGGCGGACGGTGGTACAGGAATCAAAAACAGACTACCAGCAGTGTCATCGCAAGGAAAGCTTTCTTAGGAGTGGCGAAGCAATCTCATGCCGGCCTACCGAAAGGAGATTTCCTTTATCTTGTTATTTCTTTTTACTAAAAAAACGACCCACCTAATGGGTCTCTCTAATTTTTGCATCAATAATGATGGCATTGTCATAGAGTAACCCTACCAAACGATTCAATCTATCGCTCTGAGCCTGCCCGATGTCATCGGCATAATACTGAAGTATGCCGTTCAGTTTGGACTTGTATGAAGAAATTAGGATTCTGTGAAACTCCATGTTAAACGTTGCTTGTAGATGTACTATTGAATCACATTTTATGTCATACACATAAGCCCATTGCATTAACCCTGAATGGTGGTTTATGACGCTAAAGGTCAATTCCATAAGAAGTTGGGCTTCGCGAAAATCGTTCTTGGTCGATCGTCCGGAAGCTTGCTCCACAATATCATCTGTAAGTTCTATAAGAGAATCCTTTATGGGCTTTGTGCTATCCAAGGCGTTATCAATTGAAGCTTTGTGATCGACTTGTACTTTTGAATTCTCATCAGCAAAGGCCGTAAAAGGCGCGTTGACTATAACAAGTGAGATTAGAAAAGCATCTCGCAACATTTTTATCATGACAACCTTTCTCAAAGATTTCTCAATGGGTGGACATTTTCAACATAAGCCAACAACTCCACTATCTATCTCCTAAATTGAGTTGTACCGTGATTGGCTCTCGAATCACAGAATAGATCGCATAACAAGTGAAAGCCCCTAACTTAGGGTCATTTCCAAACTGACCCAGAAGAAGAATCATACAAAAAGGAAAAGCTTCTCCTTCGATTTTAACTCTCAGTTCTTCGAAATCCCCTGTTCCCTCAACATCGATTAAGACCGCTAAGATCATATCATTATCGGGCGGGACCAGACTTTTCTTCCGAATGAGGTTAATTAAACCTTCATCGGTATTATTTCCAGTATAGTGTTCCTCAAGGCGTGTAACCTGAACCGGATGAGCATCACCATCTTGGTTTATCAGATATAGGTCAACATCCGCATCCACATGCAACGACTCATTTGTGATGAGTTCACTTAGGGTATAAGGCTCATCGGGCCGTTGTTTCAGAGGAAGTGCGATTTCTCCTAAATGGCCATCGAAGGTTTCGAACACTTTGGACAATACACAGCCGGCCAAAAGTTCTTGACCTCGCTTCTTTTCCATATGATGCGGAGACTCGCGGAAATGATCTTCAATCGCAGTCGGATGAATGTTGATACGAGGATGGTAAATTGGTCGATACATCACTCTCCCCCTCCTACAACAACCGCTCCCGCTTCGCCAAAAATGCATACAACGCCTTGTCAAATGACATACTCGTATCAATCGGATGGTAATCAATCGATGATTGACGGCACGCCGATGATATCTCACTTGCGAACTGCGACACCTGATTCGCGAAATCTTTCTTTATTTGAAATGGAAGCGTCGTCACTTCTTCGCCCGTCTCCATATCCTTGAATATCGCCTCAGCCCCGAAATTAAAATCCCGTTCGCGCGGATCGAGAATATGAAAAACAATAATCTCATGTTTGTTATATCTGAAATGTTTCAGCCCTGAGATAATCTTCTCCGGCTCATCGAGCAAATCAGAGAGAATGACCACCAGCCCGCGGCGTTTTATCCGCTCGGCCATCTGGTGAAGTGCCGATGAAATATCTGTTTTATCACTCGGCCGCTGGTTGGCGATATCATTGAGTAGCAAATGCAGATGCCCGCTTTTTGAGCGGGGAGGGATGTAGCGCCGGATTTTATCATCGTATGTGACCAGCCCGACTGCATCGCGCTGGCGAAGCATCATATACGACAGCGCGCCGCACAACAATCCCGCATAATCGAATTTGCTCATATCGCCCGAACTGTAAGCCATCGACCGTGAGCAGTCCAAAAGCAGGTACCCCTTGAGGTTCGTTTCTTCTTCATACTGCTTGATATAATATCTGTCGGTCTTGGCGTAAACTTTCCAGTCGATATCTTTGATGGCATCGCCGGGCATATACTGTCGATGCTCGGCAAATTCGACCGAGAACCCGTGATACGGCGACTTATGCAGTCCGGCAATAAAGCCTTCGACCACCATCCGCGCCCGCAACTCAAGCCCTTTAAGTTTTGAAACTGTACCCGGTTGGAGATATTGTCGGTAATCGGCCTGCATTATTGGCTCGCACGCCGCTTCCACAACTCAACAATCACCATGAGCGTCATATACACAATCATCACCAAAATCGCCACACCGCTCAAAGCAACCATATCATCGTAGATCGAATGAAACCCTGCGCCGCTAAGCCCAATAGTGTGAATGACTATTGCAAATCCGAACACGATATACACCGTCTTTTTTATTTTCCTCGGCACATTGGTAAACAGAAAAACAACTCCCAACGCAAAATAGAGAAGGGAGAGGCCATTGATATGCGTGTGCGCAAGTTTGACATTATGTTTGAGCAATCTATATCTGTCCACGATAACCGATGGCGCGCCTACTTCTTCGTTACCGCGAGCATTTTTAAGTCGTCCTAAACCCTGCGCCGAATCGACTGCGGCGCTGTCAAACGGCACATCCTCGCCGGCATCCGCTGAATCCCATCTCGGCGCCTGCACCGCCTCGCTGTCGGCATAAATCTCCGCCATATCCGCAGGCTGGTCAGCATCCATTTTTATTTTCGGTTCTGAAGATGCTGGCGCCGGGTCCGGCTCAACCCGGCCCTGCTCGATATAGAGCAGCCACATCGCCCAGAGCACGACCATCACCATGAGAACCGAAAACATCCCCAGAAATATCTTGGCATAGAGTGGGAGCTGACTCAGTCTAAGATTTGCTATCATAGTTTCTTTAATCTTTCCATTTCTATTCTAATTTCATCAACAACTTCGATGTTTGCAATCTTTTTGACTTTCTCGGCTGTAACCGACATGACATAAAACACGCGTCCGCCGAACTCCTTCGTAAACCGTAAATGTGTTTCCACTTGAATGCCTCTCTCTTTGAATATTTGGGGAATATGAGAAACTTCGCTTACGGGCTTGATTTGCAGTCCAATAAATTTTCCGCCAATCTCGATGAAGAAATCTACATTGTAAAGCCTGTCCCATTCATCTGGCGCAGGGGATATGTTTACATCTAGAAACTTCTCAAGTTGTCCATAAATCGTTGTAATTTCTGTTGTATAGCCGTCATACGAACGATTGATGACAAGATTCTGGATATAGTCAATACAATCTTGCTCAGTGATCACCGCCACCTCGGCAGCCAGTACTTCCGTAACTTTAATATACAGTTTTTGACCAAGTTGAGTTAAATGCTCCTTGGATTTTACATTTATATAATAATATTGCTCCCATTCTTGGAGAGACTTCGGCTAACATTTTCGTATACTTTCGGAGGTCGGCCCAACATTTCGTTTGAAGTTCAGTTGAAAACGGTTAGTCGCAGAATTAAGAATCCACTCTTTTGACAATAGTCCCATCCATTTTAAGCAGAGAACGATTGTTCATTTTCCAATCACGGTCAAGAACAGCTAACCCACTCTTAAGGAAATGAGCATTAACAAAAGTCTTGTTCTTTAAGTATAGATATACAAATAGGTTATTTGCATCATCATAGAGCGTTTCGTCGAATTTTAGCGATACTTGTTTCCCGCGTATCATTTTTTCCATGAATTGCCTGCCCTCTAGTTCGAATCCTACCAAAGGTCTAACTCCCAATAATCTGATATTGAGACCGTTATTGAGGACGAAACGGTCTGGAGCAAGAATTTGCTTTACGGTGTATTGTTCGGGTGCAGCCGAATCGGAATTACCAATGCGAGAGCCGAACTTAAGTTTATGCGGATCGAGCTTTTTATCAAGCTTTAATGGGTCTATAAATTGATATGGCAAGGAAATATAATCTTCTTTGGTCGGTACACTGGAATCGGATAACACATCAAAATCTACATTCGAAAATAATCCCTGGGCTTTAGAAAATTTGTTTTGGATAAAAGGCAAGAACTCCTTGTTGATTTCATATCCCAATGAATTGCGTTGAAGCTTTAGCGCTGTGGCTGCAGTAGTACCACTCCCCAAAAATGGATCGAGCACTGTCTCATCAACAAAACTAAACATCCTAATCAGCCTCTTAGGTAATTCTTCTGGAAACATTGCTAAATGACCATCTTGTTTTTCGCCTGGAAAATTCCAGTGCCCGCTGAAGTAGGAATTCCATTCTTCAGTTGTCATTTTTGAGGCCTCTTTTGCGCTCTTGGTCGCTACAGGAGCTTGCCCATGCTTCTTAAATAGAAGTATAAATTCATAATCAATCTTTACTATCCCATTTCTTGGATAGGGGAAAGAGCCCATCACACTCGCCCCTCCTGTCGTATTGCAGGTAGTCACTTTCTGCCAAATGATAGACCCCATAAAGTCAAAACTGATAGTCTCACAAAAGCGCGTTATTTCGGTGCGAATCGGGATGACCTTATACCGCCCATAATATACTGACCGGGCAAACTGATCCCCAATGTTTATGCAGAGCCGGCATCCGTCGTGAAGAACACGATGGCATTCTTTCCATACAAGGTTGAGATTGTTGATATATTCTTCATAAGAATGATCAAAACCAATTTGATTTGGCGAACCGTAATCCTTGAGTTGCCAATAAGGTGGTGACGTCACAACGAGATGAACACTTTGGTCGTCCACAAGTGACATCTTACGAGCATCTCCTATAATTATTTTGTGAGAGGTACTCATGAGACAACCGCTAAATCGAGCTGGGAATAGTCGGGGGCTTAAACGAATATTGGACGAGAGTGATGCGATCTCTATCCCGACTGAAACGTTTACGGCTACCCATACTATAAAATGTGCTCATAAAATAATGCCGACTCCCATAATCCATAGTATAGGGTAAAAGCATTCAATCCCCTATCACTTCCGCTCTTTGACCGTCTCCATAATTTTTTTTATAATTTGCAGTGTATCGATGCCATCGGCCTCGGCATTAAACGAGGTCACTATTCTATGCCGCAACACCGGATAGGCCGCAAAGCGAATATCTTCAGGTCCCGGAGTCGGGCGGCCATCGAGTATTGCTCGGGTTTTCGCGGCTAAAATAAGATACTGCGAGGCCCGTGGTCCCGCCCCCCAATTGACCCAGTTTTTCACAAACTCCAGCGCCGAGTTTTCATTGGGACGTGTCGCCCGAACAATATCGACCGCATATTCCACAAGATGATCCGATACTGGCACCCGACGTACGAGTTGCTGAAAGGCGACAATATCCTGGGCCGAAAGAATCCGCTGGAGTGTCGGCGTCTGCAGGGTAGTCGTTGCCTTGACAATCTGACGCTCTTCTTCCGCCGACGGATAATTCACAAAGACATTGAACATGAACCGATCAAGTTGCGCTTCAGGCAGGGGATAGGTCCCTTCCTGCTCAATCGGATTCTGTGTGGCCAAAACAAAGAATGGCTCATCGAGCCGATATGTCTCACCGGCCGTTGTGACTTCATGTTCCTGCATCGCCTGCAAAAGCGCGGCCTGGGTTTTAGGCGGAGTTCGGTTTATTTCATCAGCTAAAATGATATTGGCAAAGACCGGCCCTTTGACAAATCGGAACTGCCGTTTGCCAGTGGTGTGGTCTTCCTCGATTATTTCTGTTCCGGTAATATCCGATGGCATGAGGTCCGGAGTGAACTGAATTCTATTGAATGAAAGATTCAACACTCTCGCAACAGTAGAAATAAGCAGGGTTTTGGCAAGTCCCGGCACGCCTACCAAAAGACAGTGTCCCGATGAAAGAAGCGATATCAACAACTGCTCGACAACCTCATTCTGCCCGATGATTACTTTGCCGACCTCGGATTTTATTTGCCTGTAGGCGGTGTTAAGATTTTCAACGGCGCTGATATCGGATTTCGTTTCACTCGGTGTCATCAATTCCTCCGGAAATTTTGTCTTTTGTAAGGGGAAAGTATAAGAATTCAGGAACAGGTATGCGTAACACCCCTTTTATACCCGTCTTGCGAATAAAAGTAACAGCCATATTCATGGGAGTATATAACATAAGAGGGATGCCCGCCAAGAGAAATTGCCGGTCGATGTCATTCCGGCGCGGACCAGAAACGATCTTCATCTTTATCTTGTAGCGATGAACCCTTGCGGTTCAGCGATTCTTAATTCCTCATGAATATGACCCCCCCCCTCTCTCTCAAGGGAAGCGGGGGAAGAACAAGTCGTTAATTGGTTCCGTCGGGTCTTGACTATTCCTGAGCGTAGTGCGGGGATAGTTGTGACCTGACGGTCACTTCGTGCGCGACATCGTGGCTGGTGTACGTCCCGCCACGCCTGCCCACTGTGGCGAGTTCTCTTCTCTTGGTAGGTCAGTCCGCGCCGCGGCGGACTGACATCTTTTCTTCATCTTTAAGCGATTCCGCTGTTTCAGCCATGCACCACATAGAAAAACTGCCTTCTGATTACTTAAATCAGAAGGCAGTCACAATCTGCGGTCATCATCCTATCAATGAACCCGAGAAACCCACACTAAACTATTGCTATATATCAGAGACAATCTAACCCAGCGCTTGATACTTTTTCCCTAAGTTAAAATCTCATATTGGCTTAACAAATTCCGATACTTGTGGATAAGCGACACGTATCTCAACTTGTCAGTGCTCGTTAAAGCGTTTAATTCCCAATGAGTTACATGGATTTCCACAACAAACGCTTTTTGTCCACAAAGCCACCGATATAGCCTACTTGAACTCCTTAGGCTGAAGAGTCGCGAATTCCTTCTTCTCCTTTTGCGGAGCCAGGAAACCCAAATCCGGAGTCTGGTTCTTCATATTGCATGATCCGCAGAAGACTGCTCCCTGTTCGATGACCAGTGATTTGGTCTTTAAGTCCCCATCCATCTCGCATTTGGCCTGAAGTTCAATCTTGTCGCTTGCGACAATATTGCCAGTCATGCGTCCTGCAACTACCGCGCTCACCGATTCGATATCTGCCTCAACAAAACCAGTTGCGCCAACTGTCACACAGTCGGAGCAGATAATTTTCCCCTTGACTGTTCCGTCGACGCGCAAGGCGCCTTTGATGTCGACTGTTCCGGTAATGATTGTGTCTTTGCCAATAATGGTGTTCATGAGACCATCCACTTCATCAGTATTAAAAGGTTTCTTTAGCATACAAGTTGTCCAAAGGGTTTATAGGTTGTTCAAAGAGTCTAACTTCATAATGGAGATGAGCTGTGCTCGAAATCCCGCTATTGCCCGAAAGCGCGATCTGCTGCCCGACAATAACCCTATCGCCCGCGCGAACCAAGAGCGAATCGTTGTGACCATAGAGCGTGGAAATGCTATCGTTGTGTCTAATCACCGCCAGATATCCCATTGTCGAATCAAAATCAGCAAACTCTACAAGGCCAGAACCAGTCGCGAGTACCGCTGAGCCATTGGCGCAGGCAAAATCAACCCCTGTGTGAAATGTGCCCGACAAAGTATCCACCCCGAATAGTTTGAGTATCACGCCTTTAACTGGGGTACCGATAGGATTTGAACCTTTACCTGAGCGCGTGTAGGTAACAGGAGCGGCCTCGCCCAGACTATCGAGTTCGACCGCCATCAGCGTCGAATCATCGGGCAATTCAGGAAATTGATATTCTATCCCCGCCAACTGTGTGAGTCGAGTTACCACGCCTCTGACCTGCTCCATATTGTTTTCAAGTAACTGCACTTTATATCTGTATCGGCGCAATCGCTCATTTTCTTCAGTCAATTGTTCGGTGCGTGCCGCACGACTAAGAATTAGTCCATAAAACGTAAAAAACATCACTATGCCGATAACCGTGACGGCGAATGCCACCATAATTAAGTTCAGCACCCATCGACGCACTCTCCATCCACGACGGCTTTCTGTGCCATCGGGTACGAGCATAAGGGTGACATATCGTGATTCACGCATCAGACCTTGTCAATCCGTTTGAAAAGGTCCCATAGCCGGTCGAGGTCATCCTCGCCATAGTAATCAATTTCAATGCGGCCACGTTTAAGACCGGGATGAATCTTGACCGAGGTCCCAAGCAGTTGTTTGAGACTCGTTTCGACTTCGGCTAAAGCAGGAAGATGGCGTTTTGGAAGAAGCCGTTTCTTTTTCGCGCGAGGTGAAATTGATTCCTGCTCGGTCTGACGCACCGAAAGCGAACCATTGATGATCCGATCGGCCATTTCCAGCATCTTCGGTTCCGATTCAAGGGCCAGCATGGCGCGCCCATGCCCTTCGCTAAGCGCTCCAGCGCGAAGCAGTTGCTGGATTTGTGGGGGGAGGGTAAGCAGACGCATTGTGTTGGCAATGACCACACGCCCTTTTCCGATTTTATTCGCCAACTGCTGTTGCGTGAAATTGCAATGCTCGATGAGCCGGCGGTAGGCTTCAGCAAGTTCGATCGGATTTAAATCCTGCCTGTGAATATTTTCGACGAGCGCAAGTTCCAGCATTTTGGTATCATCGGAAGCATCCATAATAACAACCGGGACTTCGGCAAATCCCGCAAGTCTCGCGGCGCGGTAGCGTCGCTCGCCCGCTATAATAGTATATCCGGAGGCCGCTTTTTTCACCACCAGCGGTTGCATAAGCCCGTTCTCTTTAAGTGATTGAGCCAATTCATTGAGCTTGTCTGTGTCGAACTCATGACGCGGCTGCATCGGATTCGGCGCTATCTCATCGAGCACCAACATCGCAAACTGAGTGAACTCGGTGACGACAGAAGAGCCGTCATCGGTCGGGATGAGTGCGCCAAGTCCTTTTCCTAAGACTAATTTTGTCATCGCGCCATCACCTCTTTTGTGAATGACATATAATTTTCCGCTCCTGTCGAGAGGATATCATAGAGAATGATCGGCTTGCCGAACGATGGGGCTTCGGAGAGACGGACATTTCTTGAGATCACGGTTTCATAAACTTTGTTATCAAAATGTTTTCGCACTTCATCAGAGACCTGTCTGGAAAGATTCAACCGGCCATCGAACATGGTCAGAAGCACACCTTCAATCTGAAGAGCCGGATTGAGGTGGCGCTGGACGAGTTTGATTGTATTGACCAATTGCCCAAGTCCCTCAAGGGCATAATATTCACACTGAATTGGGATAATGAGCGAATCGGCGGCGGTCAATGTATTTACCGTCAAAAGGCCGAGCGAGGGCGGACAGTCTATGATGATATATTTGTATTTGTCCTTAATAGGAGCAAGTGCCGCTTTGAGACGTGTCTCACGGGATAGCATCCCCACAAGTTCGACTTCGGCTCCGACCAGTGAGATAGACGACGGCACCACATTGAGATAGCTCATTTCTGTCTGTACGATGACATCGGATATGCTTTTGCTACCCACGAGCGCTTCATAAATTGAAAATTCTATTTTGGATTTGTCGATACCGACACCGCTGGTGGAATTGGCCTGCGGGTCCATATCGATAAGTAGGGTCTTCTGTTCCGCCGCGGCCAAGCAGGAGGAGAGATTGACAGCCGTCGTGGTTTTGCCGACCCCACCTTTTTGGTTGGCGATCGCTATAATTTTATTCACAATGGGTTCCTTGTTGTCTTATTTCGTATCACAACGTATGGTAGAGCATGAATATACGGGAATCAACTAAAAATATCCCAGCCCCTACAACTTTCTCTGCCCGCCGTGGAGGGTTCTCCCATATTCGTAGGTCAGGATCCTTGCGATCCTGACATTTTATGCTGGCGCACGGGGCTTTCAAGTCCGCTGTGGTGGAACGTACACCAGCCACAAAATATTCCGTTGGGTCTTGGCTATATCGTTGCGTGAACAAGGATATAGGCGCTAAGGCTTCCTAAGTCCGCCGCAGGTGGATGACCCTGACGGTCACCCCGGTGCGGGGCAGAGACGTCCCGCACGAAGCCATTTACCCCGCAATTTCTCTTTAGATCTTCGTGCAGACCGTCTCTGGTCTGCACCAACTGGAAGATCACACAGTCCGCCGCGGCGGAGTGTGGTACAAGATCATGAATCCATGTCTTACCCCGTAGCCCCCTCCCTACCCGCGCTTACGGATTAGCGTGTAACTCTTATTCGCCTCACCTATCCCATCCTTGAAATGAAACGTCTCCACCTCAACATGCGGAGGAATTTTCACCTCCGGCGAAGCATAGTAAACAAAAGTCCCTGCATCAGTGAGTTTACCCGTCAGATGTTTAAGCAGAGGAAGTGTCAGCTTCACATACCTCATTGTGATAAGATCATATTTCGATGTCAGCGCAATCTCCTCGAATGTTTTGGGCAGAACTTCGCCCGGAAGATTTAACGCCACAAGCATCGATCGAAGGGCTTTCGTTTTTTTTAGAGTGCGCTCAATGAGTTTGATTTCGCCGGAAAATTTCCGCGCGAACAGAATTGGAATCGCTGGCAACCCACCCCCTGAGCCGATATCGAGATAGCTCTCACTCACACCGGAAATCTTCTCCAGTGGAAGGAGGCATTCAGCGATCATGCGGGTGAAGCCTTCACGATTTGTTTCACGTGAAACAAGATTGATTTTTTGGTTCAACTCCATTAGCGACGAGTAGTAATTTTCGACTCTATCAAACAGTCTGTACTGTGTGATAACCTCATGCGGATTAAGAAGTACTGATTCCTGCTGTGTGGTCATGAAAGAGCGGCCTGTTCTTTAAATCGTTTCATATATACGGACAAAACAGCCACATCGCCGGGTGTGACCCCTTCAATTCGGCCTGCCTGGCCGAGCGATGCCGGACGAAAACGCTGGAATTTTTCCAGCGCTTCTTTTTTAAGACCGACAATGTTGTTATATGTGAAGCTCACTGGGATTACTTCATGCTCGAGCTTTTTAAATCTGTCAATCTCGCGCTGCTGTTTTTCAATGTAGCCCTGATAGCGAATATAAATGAGGGCGCGATCGGCCGATTCTGTCTCAACGGCATCAAAAAACTCCTTGCCGAAAAGAGCTGTTTTTATTTCATGAAATTCGACGGCCGGTTGTTTGGCCAGTTCAGCGACAGTCATAGTCTGTAATTTGGGAAGCCGGTCAGCTAACGCTCCAAGGTCGGTCACTCGGAGCCGCGTCTTTTCAAAAAGTCTGATTGTCTCTTTTGTACGGGACTGAAGTCCGACAAATGATTCATATTCCGCCGTCTCAATTAATCCGTATTTATGTGCGAAATGGGTCAGCCGATCCCGCGCATTATCCTCGCGAAGAGCCAGTCGATATTCGGCCCGCGATGTGAACATCCGGTACGGTTCGGTGGTCGAGCGGGTAGTCAAATCATCGACCATTACCCCGATGTATGCTTCTGATCTATCGAGTATAAATGCCGGTTCATCTCGAATGGAGAGCATTGCATTGATTCCAGCCATAAGCCCTTGAGCTGCTGCTTCTTCATAACCTGAAGTTCCATTGATTTGACCGGCAAAAAAGAGCTTTTTGATCCGTTTTGTCTCAAGCGATGGCTTGATTTGGTAGGTCGGACAGTAGTCATATTCGACCGCATATCCCGGACGGGTGATGCGTACATTTTCAAGCCCAACTATTGTTCGAATAGCGCCATGCTGGACGTCCTCGGGAAGGGATGTCGAGAAGCCGTTGGGATAGATTTCGTTTGTCCCGTTTCCTTCCGGTTCGAGGAATATCTGATGGGTTGCCTTGTCGGCAAAGCGGAAGAATTTGTCTTCAACTGATGGACAATATCTCGGACCGCCCGCTGTAATCTGCCCGGAAAACATCGGCGAGCGATGGACATTGGCCAGAATAATCTCTTTGGTTTTGGCTGTGGTGCTGGTCAGATAGCATGGACTTTGGATAAATGACTCGCGATTGCTTCTGTGCGAGACGAATGGAATGGGTTCTTCGCCGGGCTGGATTTCACAGACCGACCAGTCGATAGTTGAGCCATCGAGACGTGGCGGAGTGCCAGTTTTGAGTCGTCCAAGTTCAAAGCCAAGTTTGGCAAACGAATCGGAGAGTTTGTAGGCCGCTGGTTCGCCAAATCGGCCAGCTTTGGTTTGCTTTTTGCCAATATGAATAAGTCCACCTAAAAAGGTGCCGGTTGCAACAATAACTGCCTTGCATGTGATCGGCTGGCCAGATTCGGTGCGGATACCGACCACTTTGTCTCCTTCGACCATGATTTCACCGGCTAAAGCTTCGATAACGGTGAGGCCGTTTTGTTTGGCCACAAAGTCGCAGATGAATTGGTTATATTTGATGCGATCAGCCTGGACACGAGTCGACCAGACCGCCGGGCCTCGTGAAAGATTGAGGCGTCGGAACTGAATACCAGTCATATCGGTCGCAAATCCCATAATTCCGCCAAGAGCGTCTATTTCTTTGACTAATTGGGACTTGCCGATGCCTCCGATAGCCGGATTGCAGGACATTAGGGCCAATCGTTGGGCATCCATAGTCACAAGCGCGGCAGTCCCGCCCATGCGTACGACGGCCAATGCGGCCTCGACACCGGCATGCCCACCCCCGATTATAATGACATCAAAATCGCGCATATATACTTTCACCTTGTGCAATCTCGCGTATCTGCTTGACTGTCTTTTGGTGTCGGGCAGGGACACCCAACACAACTTGTGTAAAGAAAAAATAAACCATCCGCCATCGGCGGACTGGGGTGACATTTGCGAAGTGTTGTTGCGAGGAGCGACTTTCTTAAGGCGCGACCCTCCACGGCTGGTCCACCTCGGCGGATGTCAATCTCAATTCTCTTTTCTGCCAATTAATCCGCAATGTTTCACGTGAAACAATTCAATAAACCGTTTACTAAGCCGGAATATATCTGAATTACCATCGATTTACCATCGTTCTTGTACAAAATCATTTTCCAATACAGAATCGTGAGAAAATCTCGCCCAAAATGTCCTCAGTATAGACTTTGCCGATTATTTCATCGAGGGAATTGATGCTCTCGCGCAGGTCAAAAGCTATCAGTTCCGGTGATGCCCCAGCTGTCAGTTTTACCATGGCAGAAGCCAGCGAATCTTGAGCCAATGCCAGTTTATGGCGATGGCGGGCAGAAGTTACAACCAGGCCTGAAGTCAGGTCCGGCATCTTTTGTTCGATACAAGCGAGCAAAGCTGTTTTGAGTTCCTCTATTCCCTCACCAGTAAGACAGGAAATTAACAAGCCGTCATTGGATTTTGTAACTTCATGGATGTTTTTATTTTTTACCAGATCGTGTTTGTTTCCAACAGCAAGTAGCTGATGACCTGAAAGAGCGTTTATGTCAGTCTGCAAGTCGACGATGGCTGTTGTGTCGGACAGATCAAAGAGCCATAACACCAGATCGGCCTTATCGATAATCTGTTTGGCACGTTGCTGGCCTGATTTTTCTATTTCTCCGCCTTCTTTGCGGAGTCCCGCGGTGTCTACAAGGTTTATTGAAAATCCATTAAGTATAATCCATTCAGAGAGATAGTCGCGTGTAGTGCCAGCTTGGGGGTTCACAATTGCCCGATCTTGTTGTAAAAGTCGGTTAAAAAGAGATGATTTGCCGGCATTGGGACGTCCGGCTACAGCTACAGTGAAACCCTCGCTGATAATTTTGCCACCGGTATAGGTCAATATCAATTTTGACAGGTTTTTTTCGACTTTGGTTGCTATTTCAGTTAGTGTGTGATAGGGAGCGGAGTAGTTTTCGTTTTCGGTGAAATCGATTGCGGTTTCGATCTCGGCCAAAAGTCCAAGGAGCCTCTCCCTTAGACTCGTGATATGCTCCGAATATGCTCCAAGAAGATGCTCCCGACTCACGGTATATGAATGGTGCGAATTGGCCGAGATTATTTCGGCTACGGCTTCGGCTTTGGCCAAATCTATTCGTCCGCTGAGGAAAGCGAGTTTTGTGAACTCTCCCGGGAGCGCGGGACGTGCGCCGCACGCTATGATGTCCTCTAAGATCAGCTTAACTATTTGTTGTCCGCCATGACAGAAGATTTCGGCTTGGTCTGCCCCGGTGTATGAATGTCCGCGAGTCATGCAGACAGCCATGACCTCATCGAGCATCTCTCCATTGATAGAATAATAACGCCCGAACTGCATATGCATCGGTTCAAAGCTGATAGACTTGTTGTCTGTGGATCGGACTGACAGGGTGAGCAGTGAATGACTTTTCGGCCCGGCCAGCCGGATGGCCGCAATGCCGCCTTCGCCGGGCGGGGTAATAATCGCGACAATGGTCTCATTGTGCGGGCTGTCGACGCGGCCAGTGTCGACCGAATTGACAGAATCGGTCATAGAAAGACTCAGGCCGTTTTTATCTGGGCGTTTTTGCTGCCGCGTTTGAAGAGAGCGTAGTCTATGAGCGAGAATAGGGAGAATACCGTCCAGTAGAGAACAAGTCCGGCGGCAAAACTATGAAAGATAAAGCCCATCACGAGTGGCATGGCATAAAGAAGCATTTTGTTCTGCTGGGTCTGGGCTGTAGTCAGATACTGCGAGACAAACTGCGCTGCGATCATGAGCACGACGAGAATGATATACGGGTCGGTGAAACTCGATGCCCCATGCGAGAGGTCATTGATGAAGCCAATAAAAGGCGCGTCGCGCAGTAATATGGTCGAGCGGAAGACAGAAAAGAGCGCAAAAAAGAGCGGCATCTGCATGAGCATGGGCAGACAGCCGGAGAATGGATTGACGCCGTTATCTTTATAGAGTTTCATCATTTCAGCGTTGAGAGCCTGCGGATTATTTTTATGTTTGGCCTTCAATTGCTCCAGTTTTGGCCCGAGTTCTTTCATGGCGTTCATGGATTTGAATGACTTAAGTGACAGCGGGAGAGTGACAAGCTTGACGAGCAGGGCAAAGAGAATAATCACTACGCCATAGTTGCCGATAAAGCTGTACATTTTGGGAAGAAGCCAGATGATGGCGAGCGCAAACGGTTTTATTATCCATCCGATATAGGGGGTTGTGCCGATATCGAGCATGTCTTCGAGTTGGACATCGTAACTGGACATCAGGGTATAGTCAAGCGGCCCGGCAAAGACGGTAAAGCTGTCGGTGAACGACGAGCCAGCTTCGATAGGAAGCTCCATCCCGGCAGTGAGATATTTCTCCTGCAGGACATCTCCCTCACTCGGGACATTACGGATTTCACCTTGGGCCATTGCGGCATCGGCGACTTTGTTTTTGGGAATAATGATGGCGGCAAAGTATTTTGAACGGACACCGGCCCACGAGGTGTAGCCAGTGAGGGACTGATTGAGGGTGTTGTTTTGAAAGTCATCAAGTTTGACTCTTGAGCCAGACTGCATCGCTACGGCTTCAATTGCTTCATGGTCAAACTTCTTATCTGGTTCGGTGATACCGATCGGACTGTTCCAATTTATAGAATACTGCTGTTCGAATCCGAGCTGCTCGCGGTTTGTAATTTGGAGGGCAAGGTCGATATGATATTCATCGGGATAGAAGGTATATGTCTTGGTGATTTTGCCCCCGCTCGGCGAGGTGTAAGTGTATGCAAGAGAAAAAGATTGACCTGAGACATCGTATGACCTCGGCTCGCGGCTGGATTGAAACGATAAATCGGATGTCGCGACTGTGCCATTGGCAAAGCGAGCTTCGGGGACTCCGCCATCGGTTTGCGGAATCATCTCAACTGGGCTGCGATCGCGGTAGGTATGTTCTTTGAGGAGAAGTGAGACAAGTCCACCTCCCTTAGTGGAGAGCGTCGCTGTATATTTGTTTGTGTTGATGACCACGCTATCGGTTTCGGTTTGCTCGGTCGGCTGTTGGAGTGAATCAACGGGCGTGGGTTGTAGTGAATCTGTCTGAGAGATGTCGGCCCGGCCAAAGGTCGACGCGGTATCAGTTGGCGTTACAGACTGCGAATTTGTATCGGGGATTTGCTGGGCTGGTTGTTGGTCAGAGGCAGGAGTGAGTCCGAAGAATTGGAGAATCTGCCAGTAGAACATGACGAGTAGAGCGAGAACGATAATTATCGGGAGAGTCTTCTTATCCACAGAGCGCATTCCTTGCTTGGGTTTCTGCTGACACAGAGATGGTTATATTCTTGTGAGAAATGTTTTGCATGAGAAACGTGAAACTACTTCGCAACCGGGTCATAGCCGCCATCGTGACACGGGTGGCATCTGAGCAGACGTTTAATGGCCATTATGCTCCCACGGAAAGGGCCATGGGCGCGAAGGGCGTCTTCGGCATAGCGGGAACAACTGGGATAAAACCGACAGGATCCTCCCAGAAAGGGTGACAAAGTAGCGCGATAGAGATAAATGAGGAAGATAAACGGCCAGGCCAATATGGGTGTGGAAACGCTTTTGGGTGCAGCATCACCGGATTTCATCTTACCTCTCCCCTCTCGCTTTTGTTCACTCTATCAATGGCTGACACTAAATCTTGGGAGATTCGGCTGAAATCGGCCTGGACAGTTTCGGATTTGATGATAAGTCCCATTCTGCCCGGTTGGGTAAGAGAATGTCGGTTGAGGCGGAGAGCTTCGCGGAAAAGCCGTTTTACTCGGTTCCGTTTGACGGCATTGCCAAGCCGACGCGAGACAAAAACTCCATAGGAGAACTGCTCCGACGGTTGCCAGATAAGGGTATGAAATGTCCCATGAATCCGTGTACCGGTCTTGAAAAGTGAATCGATTTCAAGACGGCTTTTCAGACTGAGGTCTCGGGGAAGACTATTTTTTCCGGGCGACGACAACAACTAATCTCTTGCGGCCCTTGGCCCTGCGGCGAGCGAGCACTTTCCGGCCATTCTTGGTAGCCATACGCGCGCGGAAACCGTGATCGTTAATCTTCTTCCGGTTCGATGGTTGAAATGTTCTTAACATAATTTATATACCTCTTCTCAAGTCGGACAATATATAGGTTTCGGAGGCCGCGTCAAGCGGTATTTGGATGTTTTTGGCGGGGGTGGGGAGTACTCGTTCCGTGGTGTCGGGCGAGGGCGCCTGACACCACTTCCAGGAACTGAAAAAAAGATGACAAAACCACAAAAGTTAATTTGAAGCGCCCCGTGTCCGCATGGTTTGACGACATACAACCAAGGAAGTGCGAAACAAGTAGGTGAGGCTTTCGTATTACCAACGAGACACCCAAGTTGACGAGGCAACCGCCGATGCTTTTGGGTTTTAGAGTTGAAATTTCTGAATTCGCGGGTGAGTAGTACGTTCGGCAAGCCTTGGCTCGGGCTGATGGAGTGACACTGACTCGCAGAGGCCAGAGAGATGAAATCGGTCTTGCCCGTAACAAGAACTGGAGACACGACATGAACTCAGCTAAAGCAGTAGCGCGGCAAGCAGGAGTACTGTACTTCCTGATTATGGTAGTGGGGATCTTCGGCGAGTTTTTCTTTCCCGAGTTCGTTGTTCTTGGGGATGCTACAGCGACCGCCCTCAACATTACCGCTGCCAAGCTTACTTACCGCATTGGCATTCTGATTGACTTTGTCTCCCAGATCATGTTTACTTCTTGGTCGTAATGCTGTACAACCTACTCAAAGACGTCAACAAGAAGCACGCCATGCTCATGGTGGTATTTGGTGTCAATCGGCGTCGCCCTGGCACTTGCCAACCTACTCAATGAGATTGCGCCGCTGATACTCCTGAGTGGCGCCGACTACTTGTCGGTTTTCACCAAACCTCAACTGGATGCTCTGGCGCTGGGCTTTCTCAGATTAAACGGCAGTGGAGAATCTGTTGTCATGGCATTCTGGGGTCTCTGGCTCTTTCCCTTCGGCATCCTTGTCATCAAGTCGGGTTTCTTTCCTCGGATCCTGGGCATCTTGCTGATGGTTGCCGGCTTCGCCTATATCATTAGTAGGTTTACATCCATCCTCTTGCCTGCTTACAGGCACGTTGTTTTCCAGGTCATGATGCCGTTGTCTTTCGGAGAGGTGCCGATAATCTTGTGGCTTCTCATCAAGGGAGCAAAGGTGCCGCTACCACAGCCCCGGTCTTCCCATGTCAGCTGACGTCCCGCCCAATGGTGATGCCTAACCCAGTAAAGAAGGGAACTGCCACGTTCAACTATGTAACCGTTCATACGGGCTGTTATGAATATAAATGATTTTGTCCCTGGGCAGGTTGCTGAAGTTTGGTGCGGGGCGGGGACACCCCGCACGAAGTCTTTAGGCACGCGTTGGTGCATGGGGAGGTACACTAACCACGATAAAATAATGACAAGACCACAAAAGTGTCAAGGATGTCCCCGGTTTATGCCGTGGAAGGCCGGGCCCACCGCAAGCGGTGGGGTACCAAAATATATGCGGTTCGGAAATTAATATGCCAATTCTAACTGACCGTGTACGTAACGTGCTGGAATATTTCAGGGTTCGCTCGAAAAGTTATTTTCATTCAAGTACCCCGGTTTCATACGATCCTGACAATATTCTCCCCTACTACATCGACCACGCCGAGCGGGCGATTTATCCCGGGCCCGTCGATTCCGCAGGCATACCATTATATAACCATCGCGGCACGGTTGATTATCAACCAGTGGGGATTGCATTGACGGCATTCGGGAACCTGGATATGTATCGCCGCACTGGAGACGAGACATATAGGATGAGATTTATTCAACTATGCGATTGGTTTGTGGCGAAGCAGGATAACAATGGGATGTGGCTGATTAATCTGTTTGACCGTCAGTATGGACTGATGAAACCGTGGCCGTCGGCATTAACTCAAGGCAAAGCTATTTCCTGTTTGGTGCGGGCATACGCATTAACAAACGATATGCGATATTTGGTTTCGGCTCGAGCAGGGCTAAAATCTTTTCATATAGAAATTCAGGACGGCGGCGTCGTTCGCACAAATGATGGTTTGAGCTGGTACGAGGAATATCCGTCGGCTGTACCGTATCAGGTTCTCAACGGTTTCATTTTCGCGCTTTGGGGATTGTATGATTTGGTTCGCATCGAGGAGAATGCATTGGCACGAGAGTTATATGAAGCTGGTTTGCAGGCACTTAGGAAGAAACTTCCAGAATTTGATACGGGCTATTGGTCGCTCTATCATATTAGTTTTGAAATGACAAATCCGGCGAGTGTGCCGTATCACCGGTTGCATATTGCGCAGGTGCATGCGATGTATAGGATCACAGGGGACGAGATTTTTGAGAGGTATGCCGCACAATGGGAAGAATATCTGAATGGGCGGTTTAACGCCTTGCGGACGTTGCCAGCGAAATTGCGGTGGCGCATGGCGCATTGGATGTGATGCTTCGCTGGTGCACGACACCACAGAGCTAAGAAGATCACACCGTCCGCCGCGGCGGATGGCAATCTCATGTTCTCTTCCTCCGGCGCGTAACCGGGACGTTTCTCACGGGGACGTACACCAGGCACGAATCCATCTTCGTGCGGTCCGCCACGGCGGACTGTCCCGCATCAAGTGACGGTCAGGTCACACTCATATCTTCACTGCGCTCAGATATAAGCAAGACCCGACGTAACAGGAATTTGGTGAGTGAGAAAAAATGTCGAGACCTCGGAAGATATCGACCTGTTATGCGTTGAAGGTTTTCTTTTTGAGTGTGGCCAAAAGCTTTATTGGCTCTTCAAGTTTCAACGCATAAGCGAGACCCAGATAAACCACGATCCCAATAATGCCAAAAATTGTCAACCTGATAAAAGTATAAAGCAGGCTGTGCGTGGCAGATGCTGAAAGCTCGCCTTGGAGAGACGGCCAGAGAGTGTCAAGCCAAAGCCAGAGAGCGGCGACTATGGCGAGCAGAAGGGTGATTTTGAGGATAGAACTTCGCCACAGCTCCCTCATGCTCAATTGGAGCTTTCGGCTCAGATCAAATGACATAATGAGGAATCCTGAAAGCCATGCGAAAGTAGTGGCGAGAGCAAGGCCATCCTGGGCCATCGGATGAACCAGCCAGAGACTCAAAGTAATTTTAATGACAAGCATCACAAGTAGAATGAATCCGAGTCGTTTGAGCAGAGAGCCGGCATAATAGAGGCGCATTTGAAAAAGATAAACCGAGTAGAGCGGGATGCCAATGGCATAATAAAAGAGCGGACTGCTTGTGAGTGAAAGTGATTGCGCGTCGAAGGCCCCGCGCTGGAATGCGACGCGGACAATTTCTTCGGAAAAGATGACCATGCCGACCGCAATAAAAGACATGATAAAAAACAAAAGCCGCACACTGTGTGAGTAGAGCAAGTGGAGTTTCTCTTTTCCGTCCGGTGTGGAATAGTCTGATATCCACGGAAATGCGGCCAGAGAAATTGTAGCGGCGAAGATCCCGGTTGGGATATGGGCCAAAAATATTGCATATCTGAGGGCCGCTATTTGACCATCGCCAAGATACCATCTGGCGAGAATTCGATCGACAACGGGATATATAAGCGCGATGGCTTCGACAAGCCCGACAGCGATTGTGGCCAGAAGAAATGGTTTGATGGCAGCTGTATAGACGGTGAAGGCTTTTGGTTTGATTAATAAAAATGCCGCCGCCCCGTTATAGACGAAAATAACGAATGAACCGACAAGCCATGAGTAGGCCAGCAGTTCAATAGTGATATCATTTTGCCAGAGAAAAAGTATTCCTAGAACGACAGCGTTCACCAAAATTGAAGAAAGGGATGGAACAACGAATCGCTTTTTTTCATAGAGCCAGCTTCGAAAGTATGCCTCCATCCCCCGAAAGAAGATAAATCCCGAGAAAATAAGTATGAGTCGCGCAGCAAGTTCTCTCTGCTCAGGCACAAGATTGGGGTCTATCCAGATCGGGATGCTTTCACGAAACGCTATTAGCAAGAGCGCGATCAGCGCAAAAATTGAGGCGAAGAGAATTGTGCCCGACCAGAACAATTCTGATTCGTCGTGACCTGATTCTTCATGGCTCTTTTTGGCTGGAATAAATGCAGTAGGTATCGCCGCAAAAAAGATGAAGGTCAACAGTTCAGGGAGTGTGAAGGCGATGATGAAGACTTCAAGAGCGGCGCTTGTGCCAAAAAAGTTGGCAATAACGGCTTCGCGGGCAAAACCAAAAAAACGGCTGCCAATATTGGCCAGCACAGTAATAAGCGAGGCGCCGACAAGTGTCGCTGTGCGCGCTTTCAAAGCAGTTCTTTTACCGCATCGTGCAGATCGGCGCGATAGTGCAAACCACCGCTGTCGCTTTGCCGCATCATAGATGAGAATCGTTCGAATTCGCCGAGCGGAACGAGGGCGATCTCGCGGATTTCATGGGTGTCGGTAAAATTGAAATCCCCTGAGAGCCAGTGGGCGGTAAAGATAAATGACCGCCATTCGATGTATTGGCCGTCGATATGAAAATAGACGCGGGTTTGGAGAATGAATCGCTCCAGTTCGACTGTACAGCCAAGCTCTTCGGCAACTTCGCGGGCTATCCCCTTCTCGAATGTCTCCCCCGGTTCGATTCCGCCGGACATGGAGCGAAACAGACTGTGTGGGTAGCTGTGTTTTGACATGACGAGATATTCGCTCCCTTTGGTGATGTAGAGGGTGACATCATGGTTGCGTCCCTCTTTTTGGGACTGTTTGATACGGTCGAATTCTTCGTCGGAGATAATATAGGTGAACTCTTTGAATACTGGAGAACCGTAACGTTCGGCCATGTGCGCGATCATCGAGTCAGTGATGAACATGGGTTAGAACAGTGTCACAATCTCCGTTTGGAGCGGGAGGGTCGTGATTTCAACCCCTTCATTACTGATCAAGACATCAATTTCGGTCCGGAATCCGCAATCAGCCATGTATATCCCCGGCTCGACTGAAAAAAGATGGCCTTGCTGGAGCACACGACGATCCTCGGTTTCGAGGTTGTCGATATTCGGGCCTGTGCCATGGGTTGATGTCGTGATCGAATGGCCGGTACGGTGGGTGAAATACTTGTCGTAACCGGCGGCGATGACGACATTCCGGCAGGCATCGTCGACCTCGTAGCCAAAAACTTGGCGTTTGTCGATGTTGTCGCGAAGAAACTGGATGGCTGCATCGCGGGCGTGGGCGAGGACCGAAAAGAGCTCGTTGTATTTGGGCGGGATTTCGGATTTCCTGCCAGCAAAAGCCATCCAGGTGATATCGGCCATGACGGCGTTATCGATTTTCAGTTTTGCCCAGATATCCAAAAGAATCAGGTCTCCCCTTTTAATGATTTGGGCGTTTTCTGCGGTTGGCTCATAGTGCGGATTGCCGGCATTCTGGTTTATAGAGCAATTGGGGCCGTGGTCGTTAATCATGTCATATTCTTCAAACTGAGCCAGCATGTAATTCATAATATCAAATTCAGTCTGCTTTTTGTTTGTGTTGAGGCAGTCGGCAATATGTTTGAGGGTTTTACTTTTGATCTCTATAAGATTTTTGGCGGCAATGCGATGGGTGGCTATCTGCTCAACCGAGAGCCTCGCTTGAAAGAAGGCAACAAGGTCGGCCGATGTTACAATCTCGCACCCGAAAGAGCGGATAAGTTCGATGGTGCCGGCATCGACAAGGCCAATATACGGGAGCCTGCCGTGGGGGGCGTACTCCATGGCTATCTTTTTGCAGTCTACTAACAGTTTTTGCAGTTCAGATTCAAGAAGGCGGTAAGAAGAAAATGGAATAATGGTGCCCTGGAGGGCGGAGAATTTGGCTTTTTCAATATTATGTACCAACGCAGTCGGGCTGCCGGATGACGGAATAAAATAGCAAAAACGCCGGGTGAGAGTGGTCGGCAGGCCAAGCATCTGCACGGCGATATCATTGCGGCTGTGGAAATCGACCATTAGCCAGCCATCGAGACCGTGCTTTTTTAAATAGCCTTGAATTGTGTCGATTGGCAGTTTCATTGTCTCCCTGTTCCTCTTTTCTGTTTATGTCTATTGCGACTCAGGCAGTATACTTAACCGGAGACATCTTGACACTACAAAATCAGTAGGATAGATTGATCTGTACATGGAAACGGAGATGATGAAAATTGTTATCACCGGCGCGCCAGGCTCAGGCAAGACCGAGTTTATTGAACGGCTGAAACTGCTCCCTGAATTTGAGGATGTGGTTTTCTTCGATGAGCTTGCCCGGCGATTATTAATCAAAAAACCGGAATACCGCGCCAACCTAAAAGAGTTTCATAAGCGTATCTATGCCGAGCAGGTACGCCGCGAGGATGCTGTTTCGGGCAGGCCGTTTATCAGCGACCGCGGGACGATCGATGCCTTCGCCTTCCACCCCGAGACACTGGCATTTGTCGGGACCACCCTCCAGCGAGAATATCGGCGGTATACGGGCGTCATTCATTTGGGAAGCGCCGCGAGTCTGGGGGAGCGCTACTATATAAAGGATGCCGTCCGGTTGGAGTCGATCTCTGATGCCTTGGAAATAGAGCAGGCCATCCGCTCGGCCTGGCAGGGGAACAACTCGGGCGGTAACGCCACAGGTGGCCATCCGCGTTATCAATTTGTGGGAGCAAAACTGGATTTTGAGGAAAAATACAAGGAATTCATGGAAACTCTCGCTACCTTTGACACGTCTCAAAGAAGATAATAGACACTTCGCCCACTTTGGGCGTCTGTACAATGTCACATAAGCCGTAGAAAGAACCGCATGATAGGGGAAAAGTATATGAACAGAATATGTATGGCTTTGGCCGCTTTTGTATTGTTTTCGCCGCTGAATACAATCGCCGCCGACTCTAAATTCATGAAAGAGTTTAAAAATAACTATGAGCTTTTGGAACTCGATCTGCTCAACAATCCGTGTGAAGTGGCGACAATCACCAACTTTGTTTATAAAAAAGACGCGGCCACATTTACGTTTACCAACGGAAAGATGTTTTTTCTTCGCTATGTCAACGACCGCCCCACCACAGCTATATATATCGGAGATGGCAAAGCCGAGGTAGCAATACCCAGCCACGTAGAAAGACAAACGCTGATTTCCATCACGCGCGACAGCACCGTCGATCAGGCATTTACTTTCTGTTTTATCCGAATGGCCGATGATTTTGATCTTCTCGTCAGGGAGAAGTTCGCCTTGGAGCAGACGGAACTTGATATGCGTAATTTCGGGATTACAAAAAAAGAGCAGGGAGAATTTTTCTTCAAGCCAACTGTCATGCATATCAGCGATAATAACTTTCAACTTCTTCGCTCGGTCTATGAGCGGAAGGCCGATGGCTATTTCTGGATAGACTTCAACCGTTATGTCTATTCGTTTGATCCGAATCGCCCTGAGGAGGTCATTGTAGGATACGAGCGTGAAGGCGGAGATATCTCGGCAACGGACGCCGCAGTGTTTCAGCGCACCGAGAGTAATGTGACCGCCGATTTGGACATGTCTACAATCGATTATCCGCTCTCACTGCTTGACCGCAAAGGGAAATTGCACTTGGGGGGCGCCGAAGGGGATGTCATTGAAGGCGCGGACATATCGCTCGGCATAGTCGTCAATGCCGACAGTGTGCGATTTGCATCGCTGTACCTCCACAGCAGATTGAAACTCGATTCGATTTTTATAGGCAATAAACCGCTCGATTATTACCGGCGCGGGGATTTCAGTTTTGTCGGGCTGATATTTCCTGAGTATTACCATAAAGGAGACTCGTTCGCGCTCCGTTTATTTTATCACGGAAAAGATTACGCGAATCTCTTTCCTTTCCTTACTCAGCCGCAGGCCACACCGCATTCAATTGAGTTTATTGCCCCCAATGGATTTACATATATTGTTCCGGGGATGTCCGAAATAACGCCAAAAAATGATGACAGTGTGCACTTTACCGTTCAACCGGACGAGCCATACCATCTATTGTCATTCCAGAGTTATGCCTCGAATTTTGACACAGTGTCACTGGTGAGCGATATCGGGGTCACAGTCAATTTTTTGAAATCAAAGAGTATTACGAAGAATAAGTTCGAATGCTTCATTCCGCATGAGACATACCAGAGTGTTGTCATGAGCGCATTTAATTTCATGACAAGTAAATTGGGCGCTCCGCCTGCGACCTTCAATCTCTCCGTTTTTCCTGAAGGCGGAATGAGCTTGCCCGGACTTATCGAACTTCCACAAGTCCAGTGTTTCAAAGAGGAAACCGGAGGACTTCATGCCACAGCCGGATTCCAGGCCGCGCGACAGTGGTTCGGCGGACTGGCACGTCCTGCGAGCGACCGTGAGTACTGGCTATTGGATGCCGTTCCTGATTATCTCAGCCTGCTCTATATACAAGATGCGGTCGGGCCGGAGATTTTCTTTGGAGAACTCGGAAGGCGCAGAAATTTCATGCACACCCTTCAGGAACGCAACGACGACCAACCCTTGGCCACAGGGCGGCGTTTGGATGTCACTGCCCGAACAGCAAAGGGAGTCTGGGTGCTACATATGCTTCGCTCGCTCATGTATGACATAGACAAATCGTCGGATCTGACATTTTGGAAATTTGTGCGAGAACTTGCCGTGTTGACCAATAACAAATCATTCACGAATGCTGATGTCGTTAAACTTGCCGAGAAACATTACGGGCAATCGCTTGACTGGTTTTTTAGTCAATGGCTTTTTGGACGTAATCTTCCTGAGTTTAGCGGCGGATATACGTACGAGACACGCGACAATCAGTTTTATGTCACGACCGATGTTAATATAAAAGGTGTTGATCAGGCATTTTCAATGCCGGTACTGATGCGGGTCGCAGACGGAGCCGGGGCGTCGGTTTACTCAAGGCATATATTGAAATCGGGGGCTAACAATTTTGAGCTCGGGCCCTTCAGTTCACAGCCCAAAGAAGTTGTCTTTAACGAGCTTTACAGCGTGCTTTCAAAAGGCGAAGTAAAAAAACAGTAGACACACACATCGATAAAGGAGGCGGGGTATCACATCATGACAACACGATTACACACGGCGCAGAGAATTATATTCGTGCTGGCGCTTTCGGCATTGGCAATTATGGGAAGCCAACGCCTGACACTGGCCGATGAAACAGGCATTGATAACTCAGCAGCGACAGAACAGCCAGTGGCGAAGAAACAGTTTGTTATTTTGATTGCCCCTACTCGGGCAAATTTTCTTGAGACGATGACAAAAGAAGAACAGACAAAAGTCAGCGAGCATTTTTTACGCCTGAAAGGGCTTCACGCTGAGGGGAAAATTATCCTTGCCGGGCCATGCGACGATGCGGCATTTGGCCTTATTGTAGTTGAAACCGAGACCGAAGCCGAGGCTCGTGAAATTGCCCACGGTGATCCTGCCGTTCAGGCCGGCGTGTTTGTTTTAAAAGAGATACACCCGTTTACGGTCGCGTTGCTGAGGAAGTAGGGAGGGAGGCACTATAAATGATATTTGCTGTTGGATTATTATTTCTCAAGCTTTTTAGCGATCCGATTCAGGATACTGTTCAGGGCGACTCTTTGCCCACAACCTGCAAGGAAATAGTCTATACTTCTGAGAATAGTTCGGAGTGTTTAATTTTGTATTTACTAGGTAAGTGTGATACGGTTTTACCGCGTGGCTTTGCAATTGCACGTTACGAGAGTGATACTGTCTGGGAAATTGTATGGTCAAAATTATCGGTGGATCAAAATTTGGTAGAATCTTATTCCATGGATTTTGACTGTGACGGCATTAATGAATTCATCACCTTGTTTACCGATGAATTTTTCGTTTGGGGGTTTGCTCATCGTTACAGTGCAAGGCAAGGAAAATTGTTTTCAATGCAAAGTCTGGAACTGCCTCTAGTAGGGAAAGCAACTAATGTAAATGACTTTAAATATTCGCGTATTAATCCCAATAATACATTTACTCTGCCTGGAATGAGTGATCTTGGATTTAAGGGACTGACGGTTGTCTACGACGAAGCGGGTGATAGCCTTTCAATTGAGTACGGAGAATACATGGGTTGTAGGCATTAGAAGATTAAGAGAACCGAGATTGCCGCGTCGTGCCGAAGACGGCACTCCTCGCAACGACGTACTGGGAAAGTTAGCTTTGATCCATGTACCGCACAGCTTTCGGCGGGTTCGCGGACGGACCCGCCCTACTTACATCACTGTTGGGAAGGAGCAACCGACAGCACGGACTGACGAACACGAGTCCATCTCATCGCTCCTCTTTGACTCTAAATAATCTGGCCGGCTCTCATTTGGAACTACCATCCCACCTTCGGGTTATTATCTTTACATTATGACCAAGAGCACTAACAAAAAAATACCGGAGCGGGCAATTCTAGTTGCCTTGGCAAGCAGTTCAAAAGAACGGCCCGCTGTCGAAGACTCGCTCGATGAATTGACCCGTCTTGCCGAGACGGCTGGAGCGACAACGGTTGCCAGACGAATTCAGACCCGTCCAAGACCTGAGGCGTCGACCTATATCGGCAAAGGCTTGGTGCAGGAGCTGAAAGAGCAGGCCGTCGAACTCAATGCCAACTGCATTATTTTCGATGACGCCCTCTCCCCCGCCCAGCAGAGAAATCTTGAGGCCGAGTTAGAAACAAAAGTTATCGACCGCTCGGTTTTGATTCTCGATATTTTTGCCCACGGCGCCCGGAGCGCCGAAGCTCGGCTTCAGGTGGAACTTGCGCAGTTGGAATATACAATGCCAAGACTGACTGGCGCATGGGTACATTTTTCAAAACAATACGGCGGCATCGGCTCAAAGGGACCGGGTGAAACGCAGTTGGAAATTGACCGGCGGCGTGTTCGCGACCGGATAAGCCATGTAAAGATGAAACTTGGGCAAGTCGATAAACAACGCGCGACCCAGCGGAAACGACGACAGGGTCTTTTCAAAATCGCGCTTGTGGGATATACCAATGCCGGCAAATCGACATTATTCAATGTGTTGACAAAATCCGAAGTCGAAATTGCGGACAAGCTCTTTACTACTTTGGATTCAACGACGCGGGTCATGTCGGCCGATTACCCCTGTCAGATAGTTTTCTCTGATACCGTTGGATTTATTAAGAAATTGCCGCATCAGTTGGTGGAGTCATTTAAGTCCACGCTTGAGGAGGTGGCGCTGGCAGATTTATTGTTGCATGTGGTCGATTCGACGGACCCGAACTATGAGAGCGCGATAGCTCAGACAAAATCGGTCTTGGTAGAAATCGGGGCCGAGAACGTCCCTTATATATTGGTCTATAACAAAGTCGATGCTCTCCCCGGTTTTGAGACACCTATTGGTACCGGTAGTCCAAGTCTTTCTATTTCAGCGCTCAAAAAGACTGGGATTGCGGCCCTTAAGGCCGAAATTGTGGCTCAAGCCGAGCGTATTCCCTCCTATAAAAAATAATTCAACCTTCTGCCTCTCTCGCCGATAATAGCGGAGGAGGTAATGAATGGCCAAAAAAATACTGATTGTCGACGATAATCCGAATATGTCTTCTCTTCTTTCAGAGATGTTAGAAGTTTTTGATCATATGTCGGTCAGAGCTGCCGATGGAACGCAGGCATTGACCGAGTTGCACAAAGGCGGGATCAGCATGGTTATCACCGATATGCGAATGCCTAATATGACCGGACTTGAATTGTTGCAGCAGGTCAAGAGCCTCTACCCTGCTATTCCGGTGGTGCTCATCTCAGGGTACTCGGTCGCAGAGATCGAATCCCAGGCCGGGCATTTGAAGGCCGATGGTTTTCTTGGGAAACCGCTGCTGATGTCTGATATCGAACAGTTGTTGCATAGACTGCTTTAGATTTCTTCTGATTGTAATTCTCCGATAATTAAAGATGTGCGATGTTGTTGGCCGCGACCGGGCGGTTATCCTCACACGACACGCTTATGCTCAGGCAGTAGGGCGGGGAAGCCTGTCCGCCGTGGTGGATCCGCGAAGCCATTTTCATTGCGTAATTCCTCTTTGGATCTTGGTGCAGGCCGTCTCTGGCCTGCACCAACAGTAGGGTCACACCGCAAGCAGTGTGGTACAAGAATTAAAGCAAACATTCGAAGCACCGTCATTGTGGGCCGAGCTTTTTAGGCGCGGCATGGCAATCTCATATTCTCTTTATATTTCGTGCGCGACAGAGACGTTCCACACGAAGAGAACAATATGTGCAGTCAGGCGTCTCTGCCGGACAGTTAAATTATAGTGTCGGGCGGGGGCGCCCGACACCACAGAAAAGAAGTAAGATCACACCGTCCGCCGCGGCGGAGTGTGGTACAAGAGCTGGTGCACGGGGACATACACCAGCCACTCTAATTCTTGGGAATAAGAATAATCAACCGTCCCGACGAATGTCGAGAGTGGGGTACCCTATGGTATGAACCAGTCGTACCCGTTTTCTTTGCACTGGGAAACCAACATTATCTAACCAATATCTAACATTGAACATGTAATACACTAACATAATTCCAACTTAATGAAGCTGTGGTTAGGACAAAAACGAACTTTTACGAACTAAGGACGGGAAAAAGATTATGGTCATTCAAACAAAATGGGTTTTAGTAGCCGCTCTGCTTCTTTCATCGGGCGTATTCGCGCAATCGAGCGAGGACTCTGCCAACATTGGAGACGATCGGCTCCACGGGCAGGTAGAAAGTATCAATGAGAATCTTGCCGTGGTCAACAGCGACCTCTCCATTTTGAAATGGCTCAAGGTCTCCGGCTACCTTCAGGCACGATACGAACTCAATGATACATCGCAGAACGGTGTTTTGAACGGAGACTATTCCAAAAATAGAAACGCTAATAACTTTTATATCCGACGCGGACGGCTCAAATTTACCTTTCAGCCGCTGACATCGAGCAGATATGTTTTCTATATCGATGCCTCCAAACAATCTATCTCGCTCAAAGAAGCATATGTGGAATTGAACAAGAGATTCGGTGAACATGGATTCGCGCTGACAGCGGGACAGTTCAATATCCCTTTCGGCTATGAAATAGAATACTCATCGTCGAAACGTGATTTCCCCGAGCGAAGTCTTGCTGAGAATAAATTGTTCAAAGGAGAGCGTGACCGCGGATTGAATTTCACCTATGTCATGCCGCGTTATCTACAGTTCAATATCGCTCTGTTACAGGGCTGGGGAATCGAGGGCTCCGAAGGAAAATCGCCGACATGGTATGACCCCACTATTGCAAAGGATTTTGTGGCGCGCGCCAAAGCAAAGCTGGGAATGGTTGACTTAGGAATCTCCGGCTACTGGGGTAAAAATTATTTAGCCGGAAGTCCCTCTGTTGCCGCCAGAGCGGGAGTTACGACATGGTTTGACGCCAACGGTAACAGTATTATCGATGCTGGTGAGACCACGACCACTGCTCCGGTTGCGGCCAAATCCGCAGTAGCAGGGTTTGAAAAGGACAAAACGCGGTATGGAGCCGACGCACAAGTCTATCTTGATATTCTTCCTTTTGGAGGCACAGCTTTTCGCGGCGAACTTTTTATCGCCGAGGATTATAACAATTCTGCCGCGGATTCGCTCGCATCAAAAATCGGCTGGTACCTCTGGCTCTCGCAGTCTCTCAGCACGAAATTCGGCGCGGCAGTTCGCTATGATTACTGGGACCCCAATACAGATGCAACCGCTGCCAATGATGCAATTGGCACTTTGTCGCTTGCGGGACATTATTATTTCGACAGTTATGTCCGTATCACCGCCGCTTATGATATTCCGAGCCTGCTTGAAGGACGGTCCACATTCAGAAAGCATCCGGCTGATATCACAGATAACCGATTCACACTTCAATTCCAATTCGCCATATAGCACTTAGAAAAGGATAAGAAAATATGAAAATGAATAGCTTGACAACAGTATGTATCGCCGCGGCTTTCTTCTTGATAACCGCAGTGGCGCAAAAAGAAATCTCGGCCCGCGAATCAATCACGATCAAAGGCTCCGATACGATGATTCTTCTTGGGCAGCGTTGGGCCGAAGCGTATATGAAAATAAATCCGCAGACGACAATTCAGGTTACAGGCGGAGGGTCGGGTGTCGGTATCGCGGCGCTCATCAATGGCACAACAAGCATCTGCGAGTCATCGCGCCCGATTAAGTCATCGGAGATCGACAAACTTAAAGAACGCTTTAATACTGTCGGGGTCGAGATACCGGTAGCAAAAGACGGGTTGTCTGTCTACGTCCATGCCGACAACAGCATTCAGGAGTTGAGTATCCCACAGCTTAAGGCAATATATACCGGCGAATTTACAAATTGGAACCAAGTCGGCGGGCCGGATGCAAATATCATTCTCTATGGCCGTGAGAACAGTTCCGGCACATATACTTTTTTCAAAGACAATGTGCTAAAGGGGGAGGACTTTGCGCCGCAGACCCAGACACTGCCCGGGACCGCAGCGGTTGTGAATGCCGTGTCAAAAGATAAACTCGGGATTGGTTATGGCGGCGCAGCATTCAGCAAAGGAGTCAGACAAATTAAGGTTAAAAAAGATGATGTGTCGGAAGCGTTTGAGCCGTCGGCTGAAAATGTCAAATCCGGCGCATATCCGCTCTCTCGCAATCTTTTTTGGTATCTTAGGAACAAACCGACCGGGGATATGAAGAAGCTTGTGGATTTTGTATTGTCAGAAAAGGGGCAGAGGCTTGTTATCGAGGTCGGCTATTTTCCGGTGAAATAGAGGTCAGTTAGGTTGTAAAAGAATGTGGTGCAGGGCGCACTCGCCCGCGAACCCGCCGATTATATGGCCGTCAGGTCACACACACTCCTCGCTGTTCGCTCGAAGTGACCAAGGCCAGACGGAACAGGAAACTGAGATTGCCGCGTCGCGCAGTTTATCCCGCGAAGCGGGACTCCTCGCAACGACTTATTGTAGTGTCACCCCAGCGAAAGCTAGGGGGTCCCTCTTCTCTTTGATTTCTTGTCCCGCACTCCCGACATTAGTCGCGACGGTGTGATCTTTTCTTTACCCTCTACTTATTGACGTGGGGAGGGTGAGGACTTATTCACGAGCAATACAGAATCGCTGAACCGTTCGCCTGCGGCGAACCGAGGCGGAATCGCTACAGAGGAAGAGAGCACGCCGCCGCAGAATCGTTACAAAATAGGATGAAGATGGATTCCAGCTTGCGCTGGAATGACAATGAGAGAACACCACACTTCCGACATTGGTCGCGACGGTGTGGTCATATCCGTGGTGCGGGACGTCTCTGTCCGACACTATGATCTGCTATTCTTTGTACCCCACCCAACGGGTGGGTTATTATTTTACCCATGTGTAAGCCTACTTTACCCGTAGCGCCCCGCCCCACACCAAACCTGAAGAACCTGATCATTCTCACACTGGGCAGGAAAAACCCAGCCGTTGGCTGGGCTACAGGAAGAAAAGATACCCCCTCCCCCTATATTCCTCTCTTTACAAATCACCATAAATCCACTATTATTGGCGGTTATTTAGGAAATGGAACAAATGAAATTTGACCCGCTAAAAGACAATTTTTCACTGCCCAAAGCCGAAGAGAAAATCCTCGAGTTCTGGAACAAACAGGACGTGTTCACGGCCTATAACGAGGCCGCTAAAGATCGTCCGCAGTTTGTCTTCTACGAGGGCCCGCCGACTGCCAATGGCCGGCCGGGCATTCATCATGTTATCTCACGCACCGTCAAAGATTTAGTTTGCCGCTACAAGGCTATGCAAGGCTTCCGGGTAGACCGCAAAGCGGGCTGGGATACGCATGGTCTTCCGGTCGAAATAGAGGTCGAAAAACAGCTTAAGCTCGATAACAGAGCCAAAGTCATCGAATACGGAATCGACAAATTCAACCAGAAATGCCGCGAGTCGGTCTTCAAATATCTCGAAGACTGGCGCAAAATCACCCGCCGCACCGGCTATTGGCTTGACCTCGACGATGCTTATGTCACGCTGACAAATGACTATATCGAATCGGTCTGGTGGATACTAAAGAATTTTTATGACCGCGATTTGATTTATAAAGGCTTCAAAATAATCCCCTTCTGTCCCCGCTGCGGAACGGGCCTCTCGAGTCATGAAGTCGCCCAGGGATATGCCATGATCAAAGACCCATCGGTCTATGTCAAAGTTCAGGCGGCCGACGGGGATTTTTCATATCTGGTCTGGACGACGACGCCCTGGACGCTGCCATCGAATGCCGCGCTCTGTTTGAAAGCCGATGCCGATTATGTGACTGTCGAGCATGAAGGTGAAAAGTTGGTTTTGGCTGAGGCACTCGTGCCTAAACTGTTCACAGAACCTCCAAAAATAGTTGCTCGCGCCAAAGGCGAGAGTTTCTTGAAGCGTAAATATATCCCGCTCTTTGATACATACAAAGACCAAAGCGATAAAGCGTTCTATGTTATCACTGGCGATTTTGTCACCCTCAATGACGGCACCGGAATTGTCCATATCGCGCCCGGCTTTGGCGCCGATGATTATGAGATCGGGAAAAAGTACGACTTGCCCGTTTTGCAGGCAGTCGAGCCGAATGGGCATTTCAAAGATATCGCCGGGCCATACAAAGGGATGTTCATCAAAGACGCCGATCCGGTCATCATCAAGGATTTGAAAATCGCCGGACGGTTATTCAAAAAGGAACAGTACGAGCATAACTATCCCTTCTGCTGGCGGTGCGATTCGCCGCTTATTTATATCGCGCGTGAGTCGTGGTATATCAAAACGACCGCTTTCCGCGAGCAGCTGCTCAAAAATAATAATGCCATCAATTGGGTGCCCGATGAAATCCGCACCGGCAGAATGCTCAACTGGCTTGAGAACAATGTCGATTGGGCGCTCTCGCGCGAGCGATTCTGGGGAACACCGCTTCCGATTTGGATTTGCACAGATAAAGCCTGCGCGAAACAGCGGGCGGTCGGTTCGCTTGAACAGCTTCGCGCCGAAGGCATAAATGTCCCGTCTGATCTAGATTTACATAAACCGTATATCGACGCAGTGGAGCTTCGCTGTGACTGCGGTGGGACTATGAAACGAGTGCCCGAGCTTATCGATGTCTGGTTTGATTCGGGCGCAATGCCCTATGCGCAGTGGCATTATCCGTTTGAAAACAAAGAGGTGTTTGAATCAAAATTTCCGGCTGACTTTATTTCTGAAGCGGTCGATCAGACTCGCGGCTGGTTCTATTCCCTTCTGGCTATTTCGACGATGCTCTTTGACAAACCGGCATTCAAAAATGTTGTTGTGATTGAGTTCATCCTCGACAAAGAGGGGAAGAAAATGTCCAAGCACAAAGGGAATGTGGTCGATCCGTTTATTACAGTCGACACCTACGGCGCCGATCCGGTGAGATGGTATCTGGTGTCGGTTTCCAATCCCTCGTTGCCGACGCGATTTGATCTGAATGGATTGGCCGAAGTCGTGCGGAAATTTTTCGACACACTCCGCAACACCTATAGTTTCTTTGCGCTCTATGCCAACATTGACGACGTGGTTGACAAAGCCGACAAGAATAGCCAAACAGTCGAAGAATATCTCGCGGGAAAGGCCGGAGAATCAGAGGAGTTCGATAATTGGATTATCTCAAAATATCAATCGCTTGTGAGAAATGTCACTGCGGATTTCGATAAATATGAAATCACTCGACCTGTTAGAGCGATTCAATATTTTGTCATTGAAGATATGTCGAATTGGTATGTCCGCAATAACCGCCGTCGTTTCTGGGCGGCTGGTGATGATCCGTCCAAGATGCGCGCCTATCATACGCTCTATTCTATTCTTGAAGGTGTTTGCAGACTCATCGCGCCGGTTGCGCCGTTTATAAGCGAACTGCTCTGGCAGGAGCTTGTCCGCAAAACAAGAACACTGAAGTCGCCATTGTCGGTTCATATGACGCGATTCACGAAACATAACGTACTTAGGGCTGAACTAGGTGAATTCAAATTAACTTTCGGTGAGGCAACTCTCACTTACACTCAGAAACCAACTGAGACGGAATCTTCTTCTATCAATGAAGAACTGGAATCAGCGATGGATTTAGTTCAAAAGATTGTCTCACTCGGACGCGCCGCGCGCTCTCGAAAAAATCTGAAAGTTCGCCAGCCGCTTTCGCGGCTTCTTATCGGAGGCCAGCGAAAGAACGTTTTTGAGACACTTGCGCCGTTTCTTCATATAATCAAAGACGAACTCAATATTAAAGAGATTGCAGAAGCTGACCTTGATAACTATGTCACCTACTCTGCCAAGCTGAATTTCAAAACAGCCGGACCAAAATTGGGGGCGCAGGTAAAAGCGGTTGCGGCGCATATTGTTCAGTTGGATAATTCCGCAGTCGCGAAATTTGCCCAGAGTGGCTCTTTGAATGTTGACCTTAAATCCGGTTTGCTTACCTTGACGGGAGAAGATGTGGAAATCATTAGAACCGAAAAGGAAGGTTTGGCCGTTGAAGTCGATGGCCCGCTTGCGGTGGCCATCGATACTGTTCTGACAGAAGATTTACTTGATGAGGGATTCGCGAGAGAAATGGTTAGTAAGATTCAAAATCTGCGGAAAACATCCGGTTTTGACGTCACTGACCAGATAACAATCAAAGTTGCGGTGTCACCGAGGTTAAAAACGGCGGTGACAAAGCACGAAGATTTTATCCGTCGTGAAACTTTAGCTGATAAAATGGAGTTTACAGACAACGGCTCTTTTGCCTCCCCGACAAGCGGCGAGAGCACCGAGTGGAACATCAACGGCGAAAAAGCGGCCATCGCGGTGGCCCGAGTATAAATCGGAGGAGATGTATGAAAGAAGTCGATGCAAAAAAGTATGAGGTCCTGCTTCTGCAAAAGAAGAAAGAGATGCTCGATGAAATGGGCATTGTCAATCCTGGCGGAAATGCCAACCAGAAAGAAGCGTCAGGAGATATCTCGTCGTATTCCTATCACATGGCCGACCAGGGCACGGACACTATGGATCGCGAAATGGCATTCATGTTTGCCTCTAAATCAGGCCGGCTTGTCTATCATATAGACCAGGCCCTGCTTCGCATCAAAGATGGCTCGTTTGGAATCTGCACGGTCTGCAATAAACCGATAAGCACCGCGCGGCTCGAAGCTGTCCCCCATGCGAGGCTTTGCATAGGCTGTAAATCCGCTGAAGAGGAAGCAAAAGCTGGCCGCAAATAAGTTTAGCTGGCTGAGAATGCCGGCCCTTATAATTGCTATTGTCGTTCTTCTCGACCAGATAACCAAAATCTGGGCGGTGGACGCGCTTACCGGGCAGCCGTCGAAATCGATCATCGGCGATTTTCTGATGTTCACGCTGGTCTACAATGAAGGGGGCGCGATGGGGACGAACTTCGGGCCATCGGGCTATTATCTCATCACCGCCCTTATCATACTCCCCTTACTGCTCTATTATATCTACGCAAACCGCACGTATAAAATGATTGCCCTGCCGCTTTCGTTTATTGCCTCAGGAGCGCTCGGAAATGTTATTGATAGAATAAGAATCGGTAAAGTTGTCGATTTTATCGATGTCGACTTTTTTGACCTGTCCCTTTTCGGTTACCGGCTGGAGAGATGGTGGACGTTTAACATCGCCGATGCCGCAATCACCTGCGCCATAGTTTTTATCCTGCTCACCATGTTTAGAAAGCCGCCAACGGAATCGGTTGGAGCAACTGCCGTTGAGACTGCGCCCAATTTCACCAATCATTCAGAGAATTCGTAGTCACTCGTCTTAAGTGATTGCAACAGCTCTTCCTTCTCATTGATTCTCGTACCGCATTGGTCTTCGTGCGGAGCGTCTCAGTCCCGCACCAAATCTCAGCAACTTGTTTATTCTCACACTGGGCACGAAAAACCCAGCCGTTGGCTGGGCTACGGGATCTGAACGGACAAAGCAAATATGAGATTGCCGCGTCATTCGGCTTCGCCTCACTCCTCGCAACGACATGTAGTGATACTTGTTGTGATTTGGGGTACCCCACTCCGCCATCGGCGGACGGTGGGCGGTGTGCTCTTATTGGTGGTGCAGGCCAGAGACGGCCTGCACGAAGATTTAAAGAGGAATTACAGTATAAATGTCTTCGTGCGGGACGTCCCTGTCGCGCACCGGAGTGAAGAAAACTGAGATTGCCGCGCCACAGTGGGCAGGCTCGTTGGACAGTGGGTTTCCAAATAGTCTTTTCTTTGTAACCCACCCAGCGGGTGGGTTTTTCATCATCGATTTCTAATCCGGCTGTTCGCTTGAAGTGAGCAAGACCTAACGGAACATTACAAACGTTCTTGAAGTGGCAGGTCATAGTCAGATGCTCTTTTCGCTCCTGTGCCAGCCAATAAAAAAGCCAGCAACATTGTGTAAGTTGTTGGCCATCAGCAGGGAATCGGCAGATTTTATACGCCCGGAAGGATTTGAACCCTCAACCTTCTGATCCGTAGTCAGACGCTCTATCCAATTGAGCTACGGGCGCGTAAGGAATCTTTCGAAGCTTGAAACTACGAACATACACCGCCCTTTGTCAACCCCTTTGAGTTGGGTGTCTGAGATGGAAAGGCCTTAAATGTCAGTCCGCCACGGGGGACGGGATTGACAATGTGTTGGAATGACAAGATAGGGCCTTGACTGCGCTTCCTTGTTCTTCGTGCGAGGCGTCTCTGCCACGCACCAGGTGACCGTCAGGTCATCCGCCGTGGGCGGACTTCGGAAGTCTCAGCACCTCTGCCCTAAGAAGGCCGGCAAGACCTAACGGAACATCAAATAAATAAGCGTCTTAATTGCGGCTACTCAAGATACTCAAAGGCATACGGGAGACTCTCCATTATATCGCCGGCAATCATGGCGCGCTGAGTAAAAGTTTCCGCTACAAAATCACCAGCCAATCCATGAACATAGACTCCGCAGACTGCTGCGGCATCCGGCGTCATCCCTTGCGCAAGAAACGAGCCGATTATTCCTGAGAGGACATCGCCCGTCCCCCCGGTTGCCATGCCGTTATTTCCAGTCGGATTGAGATAAACCTCGCCTGCCGGAGTTGCGACCAAAGTCGGACTTCCCTTTAACACCAATACAATCTTATTCTCTGTGGCAACTTTTCGAACAAGCGCTATTCGCTGGTGAATGTCATCCGGCGTTTTTAATCCCGTCAGCCGCTCAAATTCTCCACCGTGCGGAGTCAGGATCGGCGGGATAGAACAATCTCTCAACATTGCCAGTTGACCAGCAAGAGCGTTGAGTCCATCGGCGTCGATAAGACATGGTTTGTCCATTTTTGCCACAAGCCGCCGTACCAGTTCAAACGTCTCATGGTGCCTTCCAAGCCCGGGGCCGATTACAACCGCGTCATGCTTTTTTATCAGGGCGCGAATCTCTCCAAGGGCGCGAAGCGCCAAGGCTCCTTTTTTGCCGACATCGGGCAAGGGATGGGTCATCACTTCGGTCAGTTTTATCGCCAGTATCGGCTGAACAGATGCCGGTGTGCCCACGACAACTGTGCCGCAGCCCGATCTCAACGCGCTTAAACCGGCGAGCGCCGCCGCGCCGGTGAGTCCGGTCGATCCGGCAATCACACAAAGTTTTCCAAATTCCCCTTTGTGGCCATCGAATTTCCGCTCCGGAAGTAGATCTGCGACCGCATCATCGGTGAGAAGCAGACAATCTTTTGCGACACTCTCGACAATCTCATCAGGAATCCCGATAGGAATGACTTCGATTTCTCCGGCCAGCTCCCGCCCCGGTGTGAGGAAAAGTCCATACTTTGGCAGACCGAGCGCATACGTATAATCGGCTTCTACCACCGCCCCAACTGCTTCGCCACTGTCGGGATTTACACCGGAGGGGATATCGACAGAGACGACAATGCAATCATGCAGGTTTATATGCTCGATCATTTCGGCGGCAAGTCCTTCAGGCGCCCCTTCGGAGCCGCTTCCCAAAATTGCATCGACAACAAGGTCACATTCATCCGGGTGCGGCAGATCGTCAACGGATGAAATCTCAACCGTGTGAATACCGTCAGCAATTGCATGGTCGAGATTCAGGCGCGTCTCCTGAGATATTTTCTCGGTGGGTCCGATATAAAAGACTGTCACACTCGCACCTTCCTCAGCCAAATGACGGGCAAGAACAAAGCCATCGCCGCCATTATTACCGCGCCCGCAATAAATGTGAATCACGCTTCCTTCGGAGGCGGGAAGCAGGGCCGAGATGATTAATTCAGCAATACCCGATCCGGCGTTCTCCATCAGACGCGCGCTGGAGAGTTCGGTCTGCTCGGAGGTGAGACGGTCTATCCGCCGCATTTGGGCGGCTGTGACCAGTTTCATATTTTTCTGATTTTCAGTTTAGGCCGAGGCTTTGGATTTGCTCTTTTTCGGCTGTCTTTTATTTTTAGTGACAGGAACATCAAGAGCAAACTTAATCGCTGGGAGGACATCAGAAAAGAACTTTATTTTGATCTTCTTCTTAATTTCTGCAGGCAATTCTACTGTGTCTTTGCGATTTTCGGCTGGCAGAATGATGGTCGTCACACCGGCGCGAAGCGCGGCCAGGAGCTTTTCCTTAAGTCCGCCAATGGGAAGCAGTTCACCGCGAAGTGTAACCTCACCGGTCATGGCAAGAGCTGGTTTGACCGGACGCTGAGTGAAGAGGGATACCAATGCCACAGCCATTGTGATTCCCGCCGATGGCCCGTCTTTGGGTGTCGCGCCTGAGGGGACATGAATATGGATTTCCTGATTTTCAAATTTTTGTGATGCAATCCCTAAATCCGCAGCATTGGAGCGAATGAATGAGAGCGCGGCCTGAGCCGATTCTTTCATCACATTTCCCAACTGACCCGTGAGCATCATCCCGTTTTTCCCGGGCATTAATGTCGCCTCGACAAAAAGCAGTTCCCCGCCGGCGGCCGTATAGGCAAGACCGGGGACGACACCGGGACGCCCATAGCGGGTAAGAACTTCGTGCGAGAATCGTCTTGGGCCAAGAAGCCGCGCGACAGCCGGGGCGTTGATCAAAGTTTTCTTTGTAGTTCCCGATGCCACTTTGCGGGCTACTTTGCGAACGACCGAGGCGATTTCCCGCTCGAGATTACGCACACCGGCTTCGCGGGTGTAATCTTCAATTAAAGTCCGGAGGCCGTCGTCGTTCACCTCAAGATTCTTCTCGGACAGACCGTGATTCTCCAACTGTTTGGGAAGCAAATGCCGCTTGGCAATGGCCAATTTTTCTATTTCGGTATAACCCGGGATCTGAATCAACTCCATCCGGTCACGGAGAACATGGGATATCGGCTCGGCCCAGTTAGCGGTTGTGATGAACATTACTTTCGATAGGTCGAAGGGGACATCCAGATAATGGTCAGTGAAAGAGTCGTTCTGTTCCGGATCGAGCACTTCAAGAAGCGCAGATGCCGGATCGCCGCGGAAGTCGGAACCGAGTTTGTCTATTTCGTCAAGCATGATAATCGGATTGTTCGAGCCGCACCGTTTTAAGCTTTGGATGATTCGTCCCGGCAGGGAACCGATATAGGTTCGACGATGTCCGCGAATTTCAGCCTCGTCCCTCATGCCACCCAAAGAAATACGCGCAAACTCGCGTCCCATCGCGCGGGCGATGGATTTCCCCAGCGATGTCTTTCCAACTCCAGGAGGGCCCACAAAGCAGAGGATAGGCCCTTTGATATTTGCCTTCAACTTACGGACGGCAAGGTATTCCAGTATCCGTTCTTTTACTTTTTCCAAATCAAAATGATCTTCGTCGAGTATTCGCTTGGCTTTTTTTAAATCCAGAATATCAGTCGTGCTGATACTCCACGGGAGCGAGACCAGCCAGTCCAAATAAGTACGGGAGACAGTGTATTCAGCCGACGACGGAGCCATGTGAGAGAGGCGGTCGAATTCCTTCATGGCCGTCTTGGCGACGGCTTCGGGCATTTTCGCATCGGCAATTTTTTGTTCAAGGTCTTCGAGGTCGCGCGGGCCATCTGTCTCGCCAAGTTCACGCCGAATGGCTTTGATCTGTTCGCGCAAAATATAATCGCGCTGTGATTTTCCAAGTTCGCTTGCGGCCTGGGCCTGAATTTTTTGCGACAGCTCAAGCACTTCGATCTCTTTATTTATCGCCTGATACAGCTTTTGCATTCGTTTGACGACATCGAGTTCCTCGAGCAACTGTTGTTTAAAGGCGAGCGGTATATTCAGGCTCGATGCCACAAAATCGGTCAGCTTGGAAGGGGTGTCTTGATTGATGGCCGAGACATGGAACTCCTCGTTTAGATACGGCGCAAGTTCCACAAGTGTCTTTATACGGTCGATGAAATTTCTCTGTAACGCCGTTTGACGAAGCGAGTCGTCTTCGTTTTCATCCAACTCAAAAACTTCAGCCGTTAAATGGGGCGAGTCGGGCAGAAAGCGGCGAACTTTGATGCGAGTTAATCCCTGGACAAGAAAACGGACGGTGCCATCGGGAAACCGGAGCATTTTGAGGATATTGCCGGCAGTGCCGACATGATAGAGCCCATCGGGACCGGGATTTTCCTCTTTGGGGTCTTTTTGGACAAAGAGACCTATTCGTGATCCTTGCATGAGGGCGTCATCGACAAGACGAGTCTGCTCCACCTGTTGGATCATGAGCGGAACCACCAGATAGGGATAAACGATTATTCCTTTAAGGGGAAGAATCGGCAATACCTGGGTCTCAGTCTCTGATTTGACTATATTTCTTTCCAGCACTTTGGTCATCTCTATGTTAAAAACCTCTATTTAACTTATCGGCCTTGATGAGCAAAAAATGAACATCTAAAGATAAAAACGTGTGGACAAAGTAGAAGTTCCCCTTGGCCTTAGACGTTGAAGCGGAACATCACGACATCGCCGTCATCGACGATATACTCTTTCCCCTCAAGGCGCATCTTGCCTGCGGCTTTGATTGCGGCAGGAGTTTTCAGGGAAACATAATCGGCATACTTAATTATCTCGGCGCGAATAAAACCACGCTCAATATCGCTGTGGATAACTCCGGCGGATTTTTGCGCGTTTGTGCCTCGTTTGATTGTCCAGGCCCGCACTTCGGGCTCGCCCGCGGTAAGGAATGAAATAAGTCCGAGCAGGGAATATGATTTCTGGATAACCTGTGAAACGGCAGGTTCGGAAATTTTCAACTCCTGCATGAACATCTCACGCTCGTCGTCGCCGAGGGCGACAAGTTCCATCTCTACTTTTCCGCACACAACCGCAAGTTCACGGCGTCCCGGTGAAACAATACTTTTGTGTTTTTCGTATATCGCGCTCGAGTTCGCCAACTGGTCTTCGGAAATATTTAGCACAATCAGGAGCGGTTTCAGAGAGAGAAACATATACCCGCGAATGAGCTTTAGTTCTTCATCGGTCAAGTCCAAATCTATGAGCGGTTTTTCCTGTTCAAGAAATGCCAGAAGTTTCTGGAGCAGTTCGATTTCGCGTGTTTCGGTTTTGTCGCCGGTCATGCGGCTTTTCTTCGATTTCTTCACGACCGCACTTTCAATCATCGCCTGATCGAGCAGAATCAATTCATCGATAAGGTTTTTTATTTCGACCGTCGGATTGGCGTCGGGGGCGAAAGCGTTCACCACCATTATATAGGTATCCATATGGCGAAAATCGGAGCTTATCTCAAGTCCGGCACCCTCTTTTCCTTTGCCGGAAAGGCCAGGAGCATCGAGAAATTCAATTTCGGCGGGTGTGATTTTCTTGGGGTTGACCAGCTCGGCAAGGGTCTGCAGCCGAGAATCGGGTACTTTGATGACGGCACGGTGCACAGCCTGCGAAAAATCACCGACTGCTTCCTGCATACCTGCGGCGGCATTGAAGACGGTTGTTTTGCCCGATTGTGGTTTGCCTAAAATCCCAAGTTTCATAGCCGGTAATGGTACGGCTATCGGCTCTCTGAGGCAAGAGTTAGTTGGGGGAGAACATCTATTTGGGCAAGAGCATCTATGTTGTGGTGTCGGGCGACCCCGACGGGGCAGTTATCCTGCCCGACACGTCAAGACAGTCAGTCCGCCGCGGCGGAATCGCTACAAGATAAGAGAATATGAGATTGCCACACCAGCCACAGAGTACGCCATAGGGTGCAGGCCAGAGACGGCCTGCACGAGAAGCCAAACAAGAGCTATTGATTGATCACACCGCCAGCCCTCGCAGTACGCGCAGATTTTCAATATCCTCGGCAAGCGTGTCTTCGTCTTTGGGAGTCTCGATAATTTTGGGAATGGCGGCAAGCCTTTTATCTGTTACGATATTACGGAATGCCTCCAGACCGATGAAGCCTTTTCCGATATGCTCATGCCGGTCTTTTTTGGCTCCGAATTCTTTTTTGCTGTCGTTCATGTGAATTATTTTAAGTCGTTTCAATCCGATGACAGAATCGAAAGTGGCCATTGTTTTTTTGTAATCCTTCGGATCGCTAATAGGATATCCGGCGGAAAAAACATGACAGGTGTCCATGCACACCCCAAGCTGGGCATGTTTATGCGCATGGTCGATGATATAGGCGATCTGCTCAAAGGTATAGCCGAGGTTTGAGCCCTGGCCGGCGGTCGTCTCAAGCAGGAGACAGACATTGTTGTTGGTAAGTTCATCGAAAAGGCGAATGAGATTAGCGACTATTGCATTGAGACCAGTCTCTTCGCCTGAACCGACATGCGAGCCGGGATGCATGACAAGACAGGGGATTTTCAATAGTTCACAGCGCTCCATCTCCTCTTTGAGGGCAAGGTAGGATTTTTTATTCAGTTCCGGATTGGGCGAAGCGATATTGATCAGATAGCTTGTGTGCGAGGTGGCAACTGTGACTTTTGTATCCAGGATGAGTTTGAAATACTGGTCCAACTCTTTTGTTTCGAGTTTTTTGGCGCGCCATTGGCTGTTTGATTTGTTGAATATCTGGATTGTTCCGCAGGTTGCCTTTTGGCCCCGGGTGATGGCGTTGAAAACTCCGCCGGCAATTGATTCATGGGCTCCGAATAACATAGAGTATGACTCCGCTGTTCAGTTTGTTTACTGTAGAAATAATAATGACTGGAGGTTATAAAATCAAATTGTTCTTCTCTTGTAGCGATGACGTAACCGGGATAAGCCGGTGCACGAGGCTTCCAGTCGCCTAACTGCACGGCTAAGCGCAGCCCGCGGCGCCCTATATCTTCCGCGCTATCAGCCAGGCGTTGGAGGCTTTTTCAAAACCCACATGCCCATAATATCCCGCTGCGGTTGGGGCCTCAAGAAGCAGGAATGTCACCCTGCCGCCGCCGGAAGCCTCGTGGGTGAGACGCATTAACTCCTGTCCGATCTTTTGTCCCTGGTAGGCTTTGTCGACAGCCAGATCAGAGAGATAACAACAGAAGCTGAAATCAGTCACAGCGCGAGCGATACCGACAAGTTTATCTCCGTCGCGGGCGCAGAGCATGAGCGAAGCAAACTGAACCATTTCAGCAATACGCTCGGGTTCATCGACCGGGCGTCGAGCGGCAAGTCCTGAGCGGTTGAGGAGATCGATGAATTCTTTGGCGGTCAAATCCGGTTCGGTAGTGTAGGCAATGGGCATTTATTACTTCACATCCATTTTAAGGGCCAGCAGTTTTATTTCAGTCATCGATTCAATAGCATAGCGGATTCCTTCGCGGCCTGTGCCGGAATCTTTCATCCCCCCGTACGGCATCTGGTCGGCGCGGTAAGTGGGGATGTCATTTACTATAACACCGCCGCAATCGATATATTTGAAAGAATACATAATATCATTCATGCGGTTTGTGAAAACGCCCGCCTGTAAACCAAACGGAGAATCATTTATTGCCGCGACGGCATCAGTAAACTTTTCATACTTTTCGACAATTACAATTGGCGCGAAGGCTTCTGTGCGGTTTACATCAAGCTTACGATCCACGTCGGTCAAAATTGTCGGTTCAATCATCTGTCCTGTTACAGTTCCACCAGTAAGAACTTTTGCTCCCTTTGAGACGGCATTAGAAATAAACATTGAGGCCTTCTCCACAGCATCGGGCGTTATCATACAGCCAAGATCTGTCATAGAATCAATGGGATTTCCAATTTTGAGCGCTTTGGTTTTTTTGGTAAACAGCGCGATAGTCTGTTCATAGACGTTGGCATGAATGAAGATTCGTTGGACGGAAATACATGACTGCCCGGCGACACCGAATGCTCCGGTGACCAGCCGAGTTGTCGCCCACTCAAGATCGGCATCATCGGCGACAATCACACCGGCGTTCCCCCCGAGTTCCAATACTACTTTCTTACGCGGCGCTTGTTCTTTGATCCACCAGCCGACTTGGCCCGAGCCGGTGAAACTAATAAGTTTCACCCGTTCGTCTTTGATAAGCGGGCTCGTCTCGGATGGCTGTCCCGGCAGAATGGAAATCGCGCCTTTCGGATAATCCGTTTTGTCTATCGCTTCGGCCAACAGCATCGCCGAGAGCGGAGTTGCTGAGGCCGGTTTGAGGACTATCGTATTACCCGATGCCATAGCCGGGCCGATTTTATGCGCCACCAGATTCAGTGGAAAATTGAAGGGTGTGATTCCGGCAATGACGCCGAGTGGAAACCGCCTGACCAAGCCAATGCGATTTTCACTTCCCGGATTCCAATCAAGGTTGATTATTTCGCCGCCGATTCGTTTCGATTCTTCAGCAGAGATTCTAAAAACGCCGATAGCTCGGTTTACTTCAAGTTTCGCTTCTTTGAGAGATTTGCCTGATTCAAGCGACAAGACTTTTGCAAACTCTTCATGACTATTTTTAATCTGCTCCGCAATCGAGAGACAGCACTTTTCGCGCACGTAGGACGGCAGTTCGCGGGTTTGGGCAAACGCGGTATGGGCGGCTTCAATTGCAAGAGTATAATCGTCAGACGATGCCGATGAAACAACCCCGACCACTGACTTATCGTAGGGGGATTTTACTGTTATCTGTAGGGCTTTCTCAGCCCATTTCCCTGCGAGGTACAAAGCGAATTTTAGACTCATTGAACAAGTTTTGCATTCAACAGTGGTAAAGTCAAGCTGGCAGTTTGTAGGCTTTTCAGATATGGGGGAAAACCAATAGATTGTGGCACTTCGGAGCGAAAAAATATGGGATTTTACCTATTGATTCGCTGCTGGACACACCAGATTCGTATTTTTCTATCCCATTGATGCATTAGTTCTTATGTCAGTTAAAGAGCAGTTTTCGTGTGCGCGTTATGTCTACGGCACACTTGTTACATACTACAAGCTGAAATATAAGGAACAATACCATGAAAATAGGCAGAATTATGAAGAAATTAAGAAACACAAGGATCAATCAAAGAGGCCAGCGCGGTATTTCGATTCTTGAGGTTATGATCGCCATGGTCATTCTGGGCGTGTCCCTTCTTCTCCTTTTAAATATGGCGATGGTCGCCCTCGATGGCAACGATTGGTCAAATCGAACTACTATTGCCACGCAACTTATGCAGGAGAAGCTCGAAGAACTCCGGGCTACAGGCGAAACTTTGAATAGCTCGGACACCGCTCAAGGTATCTCGCGAAGCTGGACAGTCACTGATATGGGAAGCCATTTGATTAAAATCGATGTCGCTGTCACATGGGAGGACGTGCGCTCAAAGACCAAAACGAGCAGTATGAGCGCATTTGTCCGAACTGAATAAATAATGAAAGACTCTAACAGAGATAGAAAGCAAAGGACTCAAAAGGCTATGAGAACTCTACTACGAAAGCAAACGGGAGCGAGGGGATTCTCCATCATGGAGGTTCTCATCTCGCTCGTCTTGATGGGTATGGTGACAACGGCTGTGCTGAAGACCTATTTGACTCAGCATGAGCACTATTTAATCCAGGATGACATCTCACAAATTCAGCAGTCCGCCCGGGCTTCGATTGATGAACTGACGCGACAGATCCGCATGGCCGGCTACGGTCTCCCCGACGGTTTGGAAGCTATAGACGCATACAATACAAATCCTGATACGATAACTGTAAACTACCAGACTTCGGACTGCGATACCTATCTGGCGGCAGCCATGCCTATGCCATCGGCGGAGTTGAAGTGCGCGACAGACATATCCTGCCTTAGTGATAATCAGTGGGTATATATTTTTGAACCCGATTCGGGAGGCGGCGAATGGTTTGTCATTACTCACGTTCAGACTGCATCTAGAATGTTGCAGCATAATACAATGAGGCTGTCAAGGTCATATGGCAAAGACGCCGTCATTCTCTTAATGTATCAGGTCAAGTTCTATATAGACAACACGACTGACCCGAACAAACCCTGTATGATGATAAAGCTTTTCGGGCAGAACCCTCAGGTATACGCCGAGAACATTTCTGATCTGCAGTTGACGTATCGTCTTGAAGACGGGACAATTGTCGATGTGCCGACGGTCTCAGAAGACATTCGCGAGGTGAAAATTTCTCTGACTGGTCGTTCGGCCAATCCTGATCCCGACAAGACAAGCGATCCCTATCGCTTGAGAACGTACACGTCATCAGTTAATGTGAGAAATATATCTTAGTAAAGGAGATAGAATATTATGTTGTGTAAGCCGCTGAAAAATGAGACGGGCGTTGCGACGCTCATTGCGTTGATAATGATCGGTATGCTGACCCTTATTGGACTGGCCGCCATGTCGACATCTGACAACGATGTTACCATTGCTGGTAACCAGCTCAAGGAGATGCGTGCCTTTTACGCCGCTGAAGCAGGACTTGAGTACGCTTCGGCGCAAATACAGAATGTTTATGACAGCACCGGCAAAGCGCCTACGCTTATGCCGTCGGGAAGCGAAACCATAAATGGCTGCTCCATCGTGTATGAGACCAAGGATAACGGCCCGGCAGTAACTAAAGCTCTGTCCATAGGGCCGTATGCTGGTCTTAATTCCACCGTTAAATCCTTCAGTGTTCAATCTGAGGCAACGGGCCCACTAGGTGAAGGAATTGTCTCGATGACGATGACCTTCGAAAACCAACTCATACCGATTTTTCAATACGCCGTTTTTTATGACGGCGATCTCGAAATGGCGCCCGGGCCGGATATGACTCTAGTTGGTCGAATTCACACAAACGGTAACCTCTACATTCAGTCGAGCAATAACCTAAATATAGACAGCTATGTAACTGCCGCAGGTAAATTTCTCCGCGGACGCAAAGGCCCCGGCACAGTAGGAGCAGGCAAAGTCTACGTTAAGAACGCCAGCGGAATATATAAATCTCAGCAAGACAACAAAGGGAATTGGCTTGATGCGACCGTCTCCACCTGGAAATCAGATGCCCTCAGCCGCTGGGGCGGCAAGGTTCAAGACGGCTCACATGGTCAAGCCAAAATGAATCTTCCTGTGGCTGATGAGACCGGCAATCCTCATAAAATAATCGAGCGGGCGAACGGCACAGCGAACCCGGATTCGTACGAAAACAAAGCGACACTTAAGATCGTCGACAACATCGCCTTCAAACAAGTCGCCGGCTCCTGGGTCGATGTCACCGCCTTGATGGTTGCGACAGGCGTCATTACCTATAGCGCCGACAAGTTCACCGATGGACGTGAAGGTAAAAAAGTTGATGTCACAGATATCGATATTCAGAAACTCTACGCCAATGGATTTGCCCCGTCCAATGGAGTCATCTATTTCTCTGATGCTTCGGCAAGCGCATCAGAGTATCCTGCGCTTCGACTGAAAAACGGCGCCGAGCTTGGCGGCGGATTGACTATCGCAAGCGAGAATCCGGTCTACACGGTTGGAAATTTCAACACAGTTAACAAGAAACCGGCCTCGCTCATGGGGGATGCCCTTACCTTTCTCTCTAATTCTTGGGATGATTCCAAGAGCGCCCTTGCAAAGACCGACCGCATCGCCAGCAGTAGCACCGTCAATGCCTCATATTTTACCGGCGGACAGACCACGACCTCCACCGAGTACGGCGGCGGCTTTGAAAATCTGCCCCGGTTCCTTGAAGACTGGACAGGCAAAACATTTACCTGGAAAGGCTCTGCTGTCAATCTCTGGGAAGCTCAACAGGCTGTTGGAAAGTGGAGCAATGCATTTTTCTCTGAGCCTATACGCAACTGGTCGTACGATACCGGCCTGGATGACGCTGCCAACCATCCTCCCGAAGCGCCAGTTGTGAAAATCTTTCGCTGTACCGGATGGCAGCGGGAGCATGTCGGATCAGACTCCCATATGTATCTATAACAGGAAGGTGATATAGTGCGTACGAAAATAGTAAGGCGTGAATCAGGCTTTGCGACTCTGATCGCGCTTATCATGGTCGGTCTGCTTACACTAATCGGGTTGGCGACAATGTCGACTTCGGATACAGAGGTCTCAATCGCTGGCAACCAAATTGCATGAGATGCATGCCTTTTATGCGGCAGAAGCGGGGCTTGAGCAGGCCGCGGCATCGCTTCAGTGTACCTACGACAGCACCGGCGCTCCGCCGCTGGTCATGCCTATAGGAACAAATGCCGTAAATAACTGCGCGGTGGTATACTCGACCACAGATGACGGATTTCCTACAGTCAAGGATCTGACAGTCGGCTCTATGGCCGGGCTGCATGCGCTGATGAAATCTTTCAGTTTGAACTCGACAGCGACCAGCTTGCAGGATCATGGCAAGGTTGAAATGTCTCAAACGTTCGAAACTGCGCTTATACCGATTTTCCAGTTTGCGGTATTTTATGGCAATGATTTGGAGATCGCCCCCGGTCCGGATATGACGCTCTTTGGACGGGTGCACATAAACGGCAATCTGTATTTGCAGTCAAATAATAATCTTCGCATGGACAGCTATGTCACAGCGTTGGGTAATATCATCCATGGCCGCAAAGGAGCCGGAGCGGCGGGTGCAAGCGACGTGCTGGCTAAGAATGCCACTGGAACCTATGTCTCAATGAAAGACGGATCTGATCTTGCCCTACCATTCCATTGCAGTCCGCCGCGGCGGATGCCTGACTGTCTTTTTGTGTCGGGCAGAGACGCCCGACACCACTTACTTATTCTTCGTCCAGTCTGCCCCGCACCAAGGATGAAGACGAATATGAGATGATGAAGAGGGCAACCACGGGGGGTTGCCCCTACGGAATATCGACGCAATATCGAATGTGCGGCATTAGTGTCACAGTTCTATATTTGTAGGGGCAGGTCCCTGTGCCTGCCCTTATTTACGTGACTGGTGTACATCCCGCCACGCCTGCCCGCTGTGGTGGGGCGGACCTGAAAGCCCCGTGCACCAGCCCTTGTACCACCGTCCCCATTTCCCTCGTTGCTTTCACCCCCCAATACTCCTTTATTAACCCTCGGAACTTGCGACTATAAAAGTCGTTACACCCTGTGAAAGAGATTTTTGTTATGCTCAATACCGAAACCGTCATGCACATCCTCTCCGGAATCGATGACCCGGAACTCAAAAAGCCCCTCACAGAACTTGGAATGATCAAATTTGTCGATATTGAAGGCGGCGATGTCACTGTCGGCGTCACCCTTACCGTTCCAGGCTGTCCCCTCAAAGAGAAAATCACAAACGATGTCACAAATGCCGTCATGCTCATTCCCGGCGTCGAGCGGGTCGCCGTCAAATTCGATGTCATGAACGACCAACAGCGGACCGAGCTTCGGACAAAACTCGGTATGGGAGTCAAACCGACGACCGGAAACCAACCCGCTACGGGTCGGGCGCCAGCTTCTGTCATCAATTTCGCCGATAGATTTATCGCCGTCTCGTCCGGCAAAGGGGGTGTCGGCAAATCGACTGTGACTGTAAACCTGGCCTGCGCCCTCGCGCGGTTAGGCAAAAAAGTCGGTCTGCTCGATGCCGATGTCTACGGTTTTTCCATTCCGCGAATGCTCGGAGTCCAAGGCCAGCCTATAGTTATCGATGATATGATTGTCCCGCTCACCAAAGGAAATAATATCCAGGTCGTCTCGATGGGCTTTTTTGTAGACGAAGACGATCCAGTCATCTGGCGCGGACCGTTGCTACACAAAGCTATCAATCAGTTCCTGACCGATGTCCGCTGGGATAATCTCGATTACCTCTTTTTGGATCTCCCACCCGGCACTGGCGATATCACTTTGACCATCGCTCAGGCCATTCCGATGGCTGAACTTCTTGTCGTAACTACCCCGCAGGAAACCGCTTACCATGTTGCGGGGCGGGTCGCAAAGCTCGCTGAAAAAACAAATCTAAAAGTGATAGGCGTCCTTGAGAACATGTCATACTTTGACAGTAACGGCACTCGCGAATACATTTTTGGTCAAGGCGGTGGAAAAAGTCTGGCGGATCAACTCAAAACGAAGTTTTTCGGCGAGGTCCCGCTTATGACTTCAATTCGCGAGGGATCTGACACCGGAAATCCGGTCGCGTTGTCGGGAACTGCGGAACAAATTGCGCTCTTTGAAAGTATCGCTCGGAAACTCGATAGCGAGTAAGGCTGTTAAGTTTTTGCCTTGCTGTCGAATCGGTATATTCAATTTTATATTTAGGTCTCTCTGAACACCGCCTATCAATCTTTAGAACGAGTCCATAATGGTGTAAGACACTCAGAAATAAGCTGTTCACAAAAATCTAATGTTTTTCCACACAGTTGCTTGACGGAACCGCTGTCGACTGATATACATACTCATGATATCAAGTCAACAATCACATGTGCATACTGTGTGGATAGGTTCTCTTCGGATTTCGAAAACCATTGGGGAATCATCACTTAACTTTTCATTTTTCACTCAATCGTGTGGATAAGTGTGTTGACAAAATTCATGGTAAATTACAGGTGATTGCGTTAAGTACTTGCTTAGTGAAGACATTCGGACGAGGGTAACATGTTGATAAAACAGGACGGGGGGAATTCCTTTGATTGAGAAAGTAGCGAACTCCACACAGTGGAGTGACTGTCTTGGGTATATGTCAAAACGGCTCAAAGCGCAGTCGTTTAACACATGGCTCAAACCGACCCGGGGAGAAACGAACGGTAACGGCTCATTTAAGGTCGCCGTGCCAAATCAATTTGTCGCCGATTGGATCAATGACCATTTCAGAGATGTCATTGACGAAGCATTCGAGGAAGTTCTTGGTAAGCGCTATGACCTGGTATACGTCATAACTGGACAGCACGAAAGCGAAGACCAGACCGCGCTCGACCTGCTTTCGCCAACGTCGCAAATGCGTGTGCACACCTCGTCGGCACAGAAAAATCATAATTTGAGCGACCGTTACCGTTTCGACTCGCTTGTGGTCGGTGACTTCAATAATTTCGCCTGCGCGGCCTCCAAGGCTGTCTCCGAGGCGCCGGGTATGACGCGCTATAATCCGCTCTATATATATGGCGGCACGGGACTTGGGAAAACACATATCGTGCAGGCTATCGGCCATGAGATTTTGGAATCATTCCCGGACAAACGAATTATGTACGCCACATCGGAAAAATTTACATCGGATTTTATATCCGCTATTTCAGACCGCTCGGTTTCTGATTTCACGCGTTTTTATCGCGATGTTGACTGTCTTATCATCGATGACATTCAATTCTTCACTGGCAAAGAGGGGACGCAAGAACAATTCTTTCATACCTTTAATGCCCTCTATCACTGCGGCAAGCAGATTATTCTCACCTCCGACCGTCCGCCACGAGAGATCAAAGGACTCGAAGAGCGTCTCCTCTCACGATTCTCCTGGGGACTGGTCACAGACCTTCAGGCACCAGACCTTGAGAACCGAACAGCCATTCTGCACACCAAGCTGAGCTGTGAGGGCGCAACACTTCCCGAGAGCGTTATTACATTTATTGCTGACACGATCAATACGAATGTCCGCGAACTCGAAGGCGCCCTTACGCGACTTTTGGCCTACGCATCGCTCCAAAAGGTCCCGGTCGATCTCGAAATGGCTAAAAAGATTCTCTCTGATGCCCTGTCGCCGTCGAAAAAAGAGCTTACTATCGAATCTATTCAAAAGAAGACTTGTGACCACTTTAATGTCGAATCGGCGATGATGACGGCCAAGAAGAAGACGGCCAAAGCTGCCCTTGCTCGTCAGGTAGCCATGTACCTTTCGCGGTCTTTGACAGACAATTCGCTTAAAGTGATTGGTGGTGCGTTTGGAGGAAGGGATCATTCGACGGTCATCCACGCCTGCGAACTTATCTCGCGCCGTATGTCTGCTGAGCCGTCGTTCAGAGAAAAAATTGACAAGATTTCAGCGTCGCTTTTGTATTGATAACTTGTGAGGAAGGTTGTGGATTTAGTGTTGATAACTTTTATTAGATGAAACATGTTGATATCTTAACCTGAATGTTGAAAATAGATGAGATGAATGTTGAAGGATAAAAAATGCAGACGAGGCAATAAGAACTATAGTGTGAGCGTGTTAGAGCGAGAAGAATGTTTCGTTTCGGTCTTATACACATATTCACACACCCTATTATTACTATCTTTTATATATATAACCTATTAGTTAAAGAGAAAGGTGTGAGTAAACATCACACAGGAGATAATCTGAAATGAAATTCGCTCTAACAAAATCAAAACTCGCTGGCTGCCTGCAATCAATCCTTCAGGTTGTTCCGACAAAATCCACCCTACCCATATTGACCAATATCCTCGTTGAAGCGCTTGAGAATAAACTTAAATTATCCGCGACCGATCTTGATATCTCGATCACGGTGTCGGTTGAATGCGAAGTCACAAAAAAAGGGTCTGTCGCTTTGCCAGCGCGAATTCTCTTTGAGATAATTAAAGAACTTCCGGAATCGATGGTTTCGATTGAAGCGGTTAACTCGCGTGTAGAAATTAAAATTCCCAACGGCTCCTACAAGATAGCGTCGCTTTCCCCTGATGATTTCCCGAAACTTCCGGCGGTCAACACCAAGAAAGAAATTCGCATATCCGGCGAAGACCTTGTCCGTATGATTCGCAAAACAACGTTTGCATGTTCGACTGATGAAACACGTCCGGCGCTCAATGGCGTCTTATGGCAGACCAAAGGGGACAAAATGCAGATGGTGGCCACCGACGGCCATCGCCTGGCTCGTATGGCGGTAGAGAATAGTAAATTGAAAGGACTCAGCGAGGATATTATCATTCCGCCAAAGGTTCTTAACTTGATTCCCAAATTCGCTGAGTCGACCAAAGGAGATGTTGGAATTATTTTCGGCGAGAACAATATCATTTTCAACCTTGGCGATACGGTGCTGACCTCGCGCCTTATTGAAGGTCCATATCCAAATTTCGAGCAGGTTATTCCGGCCACCGCCGACAAGAAAATGGTTATCTCAAAGGATGAACTGTCGGGCGCGGTGCGACGGGTTTCAATTCTCTCCAATGCGCTAACCCATCAAGTCAAATTTGCCATCAAGAAATCATCGTTGACGCTCTCGACAAACAATGCCGATGTCGGCGGCGAAGGAAAGGAGACGCTCGATTGTGATTTTGAAGGTGAGGCGATAGAGATCGGCTACAACGCGGCTTATGTTAATGAAATTCTCTCAAAGATGGACAGCAACGATATAATCCTGGAGCTTTCGTCGGCGGTCTCGGCTGGTGTGGTGTATAGCCCAGAGATACCGAAGTCAGATTTCCTTTGTTTGATAATGCCGCTTCGATTGGCGGAGTGAATGTGGTCTCGGGCGTCTCTGACTCGCACTGGAATGTGAGGGGAATGACATTATTAGAGTATCGGCTTAAATCTCGGTACAGCATTAGTCATAAATGTCGCTATCCCTTAATCACAATAACAGAAACAACTGGCTTTTACTTATCTATATTCCCCTATGCACATCCACTCGCTCCGCATAAGCAATTTTCGCAATTTCCATAATCTCGATGTCGACTTCAGCGACGGCATCAATATTTTTTTTGGCAGTAACGGTTCCGGCAAAACCAATTTGCTCGAAGCCTTGTTCACACTCTGTCTGGGCCGGTCTCAACGAGGGGCCGTCGACAGCGTTCTCGTACGCCAAACGGAAGATGTCTATCGACTACAGGGGGAGCTTGAGGCGCAAGAGCGGCGCCATGATGTCGCGGTTGCCTACCAGCGAGGCGGACGGAAGAAGATAACCATCGACGGCTCAAATGTAAAAATTGCCGAACTTTTTGACAGTTTCTGCGCTGTCGCTTCCGGACCGGAAGACAGCGAAATACTTTCGGGGCCGCCGTCGTCACGAAGACTCTTTCTGGATATTTATCTTTCACAACTTTCACGCAAATACCTGAATGATCTGACCGATTACTACCGCGCGCTTGCCCAAAAAAATGCGGCGCTTAAAAATCAGATGGACCCCAGTCCCTTTGAGCCTTTGCTTGTCAGTTACGGCTCAAGAGTGATGGCGCTTCGTTCATCAGCGCTTCGGACATTGAAAATGCTTGCCTCGGATTATTATTCCCGCATCTCCGGCGGCGAAAAAATGATGCTTCGCTACGATTCCTCGGTTGCGATTGACGAGGATGAAGAGAGCCTTGATAGAATCGAGACCGCGTTTCAACTGCGCCTCGACGACTATTGTGCCAAAGAGCGAATTTTAAAAAACTCTCTTGTCGGTCCGCATCGGGATGATATTACTTTTGAGATAGCAGATAAACCGGCGCGCACACATGGTTCACAGGGTCAGTGGCGCACCGCGGCGATTTCACTCAAACTTGGCATTTATCATCTGTTAAAAGAAAAGAGACGAGTCACGCCAATCTTGTTACTCGATGAAATATTCGCCGAACTCGATACTTCACGCGCCACAGCGCTCATGCAGGAATTCGGAGAGTTCAAACAGCTATTTCTGACCACCGCAATCGAACCGCCGCGAGAAATGGGAGAGCGAGGCCAACGCTACCGGATCGATTCAGGCCGAATTGAACAGAGGGTGAAGGTATAAAATGTCGGGTCTTGTCGTAAAAAATATTTCAAAGAAATTCTCATCAACTCCGGTGCTTGACAATGTCTCGCTTGAACTCGCCGACGGTGAACTGCTTGTGCTTCTGGGCCCATCGGGGTGCGGCAAATCGACATTGCTTCGCATTATATCCGGACTCGAAGAGGCCGACTCGGGCGAAATATATATTGGCGGAAGACGTGTCGACCAGTTGCCGCCGCGGGCCAGAGATGTCTCGCTGGTCTTTCAAAATTATTCGCTCTATCCGCATATGAGCATTGCCCAAAATCTTGCCTTCCCGCTTTCTGTGGCCGGAGTAAAAAAGGATGAGATAAAAAAGCGTGTTCAGGAGACAGCAAATATGCTCGGGTTGGGAGACCGCCTAGCCGACAAACCGGGCCAGTTGAGCGGCGGCCAGAGACAGCGGGTGGCGCTCGGGCGGGCGATTATCCGTGAGCCGGCCATTTTTCTACTCGATGAGCCGTTGTCGAATCTCGATGCCGATTTGCGGCTTCGCATGCGTCAGGAAATAGTCACGCTCCAGAAGCGGTTGAAAAAAACGATGGTGCACGTGACCCATGACCAAGTCGAGGCTCTAACCATGGCTGACAGGATTGCGCTTTTGAATAGCGGCACAGTCGAGCAGCTTGGCACGCCTGAGGAGCTTTACCGGCGTCCGGCGAATATATTTACGGCAAGATTTTTGGGACAACCAACAATAAATATATTTGAAGGTCGGATTGAATCCGGAAAATTGTTGCCGCTTGGATTGCCTTTACAAGAAGAGACTCTCTCCAAACTTAAAAATCCGTTTCAGGTGGGAATACGCCCAGAAGCCGTGGAAATTCATTCGACCGCGGAACTTCAGGGGAAACTGCTGTCGTATGAATATTTAGGCGATCATTATACTATGACTTTATCGTTTGCGAATTTGACACTGACGGCATCGTCGGTGTTTGCTTCTCCTCCTCCGCTTGGCCAGCCGGTGCACTTTTCAGTGAAAGCGAGCGAGCTGTTGTTTTTTGATACGGCAAGCGGGAGAAGGTTGTAGAAGGATCATGGGGGGCCTGGGAGGAATCGCTATTTAAAACAAGGGAGGCTGACCTGGTTCCCGGCCTGCGCCGGGATGACATTATCAGGGGTACCACACTCCCACATTTGTCGGGACGGTGTGATAGTACTCATTCTGTGGTGTCGGGCGCCCTCGCCCAACACTATAATTTAACTGTCAGGCGAGGGCGCCTGACACCACTTCTTTCAGTGGGTAACTCGGCGCTCAATCTATCTCAATATCAAACGGCATTCGCGTAAATAAAAATCCATCGGGCGAATCGATGACGCTCTGCAACGGAATAGAGTTGTTTTCGCGTGAGCCGGTGAAAATGCCAGTTATTGAATTCATAAGCGAGAGTCCCGGGAGCGCGAAAAACCTTCGCTGTCTCGGGTAAATCGCGATCTCGTATTCCTTGCCGTCCAATCCGCTTTCATGTGCGGTATAGCGGAGTGATTCATATAGTCCGCCGATTGCGTCAATCAGCCCGTTATCCAAAGCCTCGCGGCCAGTCCAGATTTGACCGCGACCGAGCGCGTCGATAGAATCAGTGGAAAGATGTCGGTTCTCGGCGACAAGTTTCACGAAATGATCGTAAAGCGAAGTCAGGTGCGAAAAATATTTCTCGCGTTCCATTTCTGTGAACGGACGAATTGTGGTAAGCATTCCCGCAAACGTGCCCCGTGTGTAAAGTTCTTTGCCGAGATCAATTTTGTCATAAAGCCCGCTGAAATCTGCTTTACCTCCAAAAATTCCAATCGAACCGGTGATACTTGAGGAGCTTGCGAAAAGTTTTCGAGCCGGAGTCGCGATATAGAAGCCCCCCGAGGCCGCCGCGTTGGCCATCGAAACCACCAATGGCTTTTTCTTAGCGGCATCAGTAACGCTCTTGTGAATTTGTTCTCCGGCAAGCGCGTCTCCGCCGGGCGAATCCACCCGCAAAACAATTCCGCGCACGTCCCGGTTTGCCAGCGCTTGCTGAAAACCGCGCTTCATCCCCTTTGGAGTTACTCCGACCGATGCGCCAAACATCGAGCCAGCATCGCCTGAGCGTATTTCTCCCTCGGCAACCACAAGCGCGAGTACTGGTTTCTTAGCCCACTTATCGCTGAGAAGCGTGTCCGATTGATAACGACGGAATGAGACCTCAGGCATTTTCGTAAGAAATTTGCCGGGCAGATCCTCGCGATAGCTTAAGGCATCGACCAGACCATATCGAATCGCCTCTTCCGAGGTGTATGGCCCGCCGTCGATAATTTTCTTGACCGAATCCTGGCTGATGGAACGTCCCTGTGCAATTGTTGCGGTGAATTGATCATAGATATCATCGAGCAGGCGGTTGACCTGCTCACGATTTTCTTCAGTCGATGCGGAACGGGTGTAACTCTCGGCGGCGGTTTTGTATGCACCAATGCGAAGCAATTCTACTTTCACGCCGAGTTTGTCAAGGGTTGCGGCATAAAATGTCAGCTCGGCTTTTAATCCAATCAAATTCAATTGTGAGACAGGCGGAATGAGAATGGCATCGGCGACCGATGAAATATAATAGGTGGTATTGTTCGGGCGGTTGATATAGCAGGTGACTTTTTTACCTGCTGCTTTGCAGGTCTCCAACGCCTGCCGAATTTCCTGGGCATGTGCAAATCTGATTCGCTCACGGCCAAACTCGACAATTAATTCTCGGATTGTTTTATCTTCAGCCGCATGGTAAAGGCTCGTGATCAGTTCGGCGAACGGAGTCTCGCGGGGCGCAAAAAACGGACGTACCGGATTTTCGGATTGATTTCCTATGTTAACCGACAACCTCCGCTTCGGTTCCGGAATAATAGAATGTTGGCGCAGTGTCGACATTCCCGCGAAAACCGTGGATCGCTGTTCATCGCCGCTTCGGTTGAAATTGCTCTTTGAGCCAGTGAAGTAACGGAGCAGATTGGCGCGAATTCCCAATTGGAAATTTCTGTCCGAATCAAGAAAGCCATTTACAAATAGACCGGGCACGGGGACGAATTCGAGATGATAGATATAATCGGCTTCACTCAATTTATTGTTGGTAGACAGAAACATATCGACGGCGACAGTGGCTTTATCGCCGAGCAGACGGTAGGCGAGCGAGTAGCGCTGCTCGACAAAACTTTTCTGCCCGTCGATTTTCCCTCGATTGAGATTCGACAGCACAGCGGCGATAGAAATATCACGGCCTGATTTTGTAATCAGCCCAAGATTCCACAAATGCCTTTTATTGTTTTCGCCTTGCGCTTCGCCGTAATATCGATATGAACCGCCCAGATCAAGTTTTTCCCCCAAACCCGAACCGGCGGCAAAAATATATTCCTTGGTCTCGGCGCCATCGCGCTGCAAAAGCCGCCGGAATGCGGTCGACAGCTTTTCATAGCTTGCCGTGTAGCCCCAGCTATCTGCGAAGCGGCCATCGGCATGGTCGGCCATGATCTGGATACTTCCGGCACTGTAGCGGCTCAGACTGGCCGGATTTATCCATGTAGCTTCGGTTCCAAAAACCGAGGCCGCAGGTTGATAGTAAAAAATCCCCTCTGGCAGGGCGAGTCTTTGGCGTTCGCTTTGGGCCGACGATGACACTACAAGCGAGAGAAATATGATTGATGCTGTTAAAGTAATCTTCATTGAACTGATATATCCTCATTTCCATCTTTTCTCAGATAAATATTTCCTTTTCCCTTGATAGAGCAATTGATATCGACAGTCCCCTTGCCAGTGTAAAGATTAAGGCGGTTGCGTTGGACCAAATCTGTGCGGAATGGAAATTTGCCGACCTCGATAAGCCCTTCTTCGTCGACCGAGAGCGAGACAAAGGATGAAATTGTGTCCGGCAGAGTGATGTCAATATCTTCCTGTTTGTTGTCAACTACAAGCTGGCCTTCGCTCATTCGGGTTATCTCGATAATAATCGGCCCCGATGCCCCGCGAATAAAATTACTCTCTCCGCTCGGTTTGAAATCAATCAACTCTATCTTGCCGAAATTATTGCGGGCATTGATGGCCCCTTCGAAATCAATGAGCTTTATATCGCCGCCTTCGTTACGGAAATTGGCCTGTGTGCCGCTTGAACGGATTTTTGTCGCTTCAATGCTCGAATTTGTGGTTGCCACAGAAATCTCGCCGGAAATATCATGGAGTTCAATCCTGCGATTGTTGGTTGTCACATCGAGCAGGCGGGTCACACCCGCTATCTGGAGACGCCCGAGCGATGCCGGAATCAACAAAGAGCTTATTGGGCCAACGGCCGAGATATCAAAATAAGTCGCTTCGATTTCGACAGCGCAATTTTCGGGCAAAGTCAAAACCGCTTCTATGATACCCGACTCGGTTTTCATATCCCACGGGGAGGGATTGGGCGCACGGAACTCAAGCCGTCCGGCTCCGCCGACCTGTTCTAAACTCACACTGATAAGGTCGATATGGTCAATTGCTTTCGTGCGGGAAGTTGTCTTTGCCTGTTTGGAATAACTCAACTTTACTCCGGTCTGGTTAGCCACTTTAATATCAAGCTTGCCGCTCAGACTCGCCGCGGATTTTATTATGATTTTCAGCGACGGCAGGTTGTCAAGAGACGAAGAGAGGTCTTTGGTGGCAAAGAGATGACTCTCGCGTTCAAAAATCTCCTGCGCAGACACAGCAGGACAGGCTATGAGTATCAAAGCCGCGGCAAAACAGACACCGAATAAACTAAGCAAGAATCTACACATTTTGCTTCTCTTTCCCAAGGAATACATACACTTCTTTTAACAGTATCGACCCGGCGACGGCGGCATTGAGCGATTCAACTTTTGCGCTATGTCCGATACGCACCGTCATATTTGCGGAGCTAATTATCTCATTTGATAATCCTTCGGCTTCCGATCCGATCGCAATGACGACCTTTTTGTCGGTCAGCATGGACTCCATACTCTGTGCCAATGGTTGTCCTTCAGAGTCTGCGGCGATAATTGTAAAGCCGTTTGAATGGGACATGGCAACAGCGTGTGTCGTGGAAAGCCGCACTATCTCCAGCCCGAAAAGTGTGCCTGCCGAAGCCCGGAGGACTTTTGGCGCATAGGCTTCAGCCCCGCTTCCGGTGAGAATGACTGCGGTGGCATCGAATGCCAGGGCAGATCGGAATAATGTCCCAAGGTTGCCCGGATCGGCTATCTGATCGCATATAAGTATAATACGATGCCGGCCTGAAAAAAGTTGTTCGCTCTCGTACTCCGGGGTGAGAAAAACGCCGACCATCCCCTGCGGTGTCTCGGTATCGCTTATTTCGGCGAGCTGTTTGGTGGAAATCTGGCGGCATCCCACTCCCTGATCGGAAAATGTGTCAAGCAACTGCACTCCGCGCTCGTCAATCTGGTCATGTGAGTAGTAAATAGCCTCAGGCCAAAACCGGAAGCGAACGGCTTCGTTGAGAATGCGTATCCCTTCGGCTATAAATCGTCCTTCGAGCCTCCGCCCTTTTTTTGTCTGGAGACTCCGGATATTTTTTAGTTCCGCTCGACTCAGCGGAGATGTTATCTTAGATTCGACTTTCATACGTGGTGGCAATGAATCCTGTAGTTCTTGGTTTTGGCAAGTGAAATCTCTCGGCTTCGTCATATTCCTTCTGATAACTCTCTGGTCGGCACCGACGCTACCGGCGGATATAATTCATATTGGGGGGTTAAACGGCGCCGACCCCTATGACACCCATCCCCAAAGATCAGTCCTGCTTGCCCTCTCAAGCGGTGGCGCTCGCGGTCTGGCTTCAATCGGGATTCTCAAAGCCTTCGAGGAAAAACACATCTCAGTCGCGGCCATCGCCGGAACATCGATCGGCGGAATTGTCGGTGGACTGTATGCCTGCGGGTACACTGCCGATGAAATCAGGGATCTGGTTGTAAATGCAAGTTTCTCGAATTTGCTTGCCAACAGCCCAAACCGAAACTCTATGTTCCTCACTCGACGACTGGAGAGCGAGCGGCATCTATTTTCCATCCGTTTCAACAGCTTTACGCCTCGGATTCCTATCGCGCTTTCATCGGCCCAGGCCTTGACCTCGTTTTTGACTTCAAAAACATCCTGCGCCGCCTATAAAGCGGGCGGAGATTTCAGCAACCTGAAAGTACCGTTTAAAACGGTAGCCACTGATCTTGTGACCGGCGAGACGGTTATTCTCTCGTCGGGTTCACTCGCCGATGCCCTTCGCGCGACAATGGCCTTTCCGCTGGCGTTCACTGGAGTGCTTCAAAATGAAAAACTGCTCATGGATGGCGGAATGCTTATCCCAGTTCCGGTTGACATTGTTCGCCAGATGTCTGATTCGGTTCATTTTGTGGTCGCGGTAGACAATTCAAGCCGTCTGCTCAGGCGCAGTGAACTTGTAACTCCGGTCGACATCGCCAATCAGGCGACTTCGATTATGGCCGCTGACAAACTCGAGTCCCAACTCAAGCGGGCCGATTTTGTTATCACACCCGATCTGAGAACTTTCAATGCCTCTGATTTTGATTACGGCGAGGCCCTAATCGCGCTTGGATATCAAGCCGGACTAACCGCCGCCGACAACATTATTGCCAGACTCGACGAGCAGTTTCGGGACACTATGATATTTGAGCTGGCCGATTTGTCGGTAACCTCACCTGATCCTACGCTTGTCGGGACTGTCACCAAAGCCCATCTGTCGAATCGGTTCACCCGGACTGGACTGATAAAAAAACTCAAAGAGATCGTTCGCCGTGACAGACTCTTCGGGATACGGGTTGAACTTGTTCCGGCCGAAATGCATCTGAGCGCCGCTTCGGTTCTCGCAAAAAGTATTATGCTTTCTCTCACGCTTGAACCCCAGTTGCATGCCGAGCGGATCAGCTTTTCATTTTTGGGAAATCAGATCCTTTCCGATTCAGCTCTGTCTTCGCAATGTCAGTTTCACAACTCACGTATCGATCCCCGCTCACTTCAGGAGTGTCTTGATAATATTATTAGCCTTTATTCCACAAAAGGCTTTGACCTGGCCTATATCAGAAATGTGTCGATTGATTTTGAGACCAATCAAATCGACATCGATATCGACGAGGGGATCATAAAGCGCATCGATGTCTCAAACAATATCCGCTCCAAGGACTGGCTGGTACGCTCGTATTTCCCGCTTACAATCGACGAACCATTTTCCAGCAGATCGGCATCGAATGGGATCGATGCTATTTACAGCACCGACCTGTACGACCGCGTAAGTTTGACACTCATGCCGAACGACAGCGGAGCTGTCATTGACCTTTCAGTCTTGGAGAAGCCAGCCAAACAACTTCGTGTCGGCTGGCGATGGGACGATGAATATCAATCGGAAGAGTTTCTTGAACTTCTCGATGATAACATTTTTGGCGCGGGGATTCAGGCATTGGGGCATACCGGATACGCGCAGGATCGCCAGGATTATTATTCCACATTAAAAGTAGACAGAATATTCAAAACATATCTGACCGCACAGGCAAAAGTCTTCCACAACCGCCTGCTCCGCCCTCTTTATAATACTGAACAGATATTCACTGGAGAACGCAAAGAAATTAAATGGGGCGGATCGTTCAAAATCGGCCAGCAGATAGCGCGTTTCGGCATGGTGACCGGCGGCATCTCGTTTGAAGAAATACGATATCTCGAAAATGGCGTTAACATGCAGAGATTTGGCCAGCGAAGTTTACACCTGGAATCATTGGTCGAAACGTTTGACCGTGTCCCTTTTCCTGAGACCGGAAAAAGACATATTATTGCATTCCAGCAGTCAGGAAAAATACTCGGCGGAGATTTTCTCTTTACCAAATTTTACAGTTCGCTTGAATCTTATTTTCCAGTGAACAGAAGAATAAATTATCATCCGAAAGTTTCGATTGGAGTCTCAAGCGATGCTTTGCCGCCATCAGAGAAATTCTATATAGGCGGCCTCTACTCGTTGTCGGGCTACAGTACATACCAATTGTCCGGCGACAAGATGATTTTGCTCAACCATGAACTTCGTGTGCGACTGCCGATCCGGCTGTATGCCATTGCCCGCTACGATATCGGCCGTGTCTATTCTACGTCTGAAGTATTCCGGCTGAAAAATTTCCGTCAGGGGTTTGGGGCGTCGTTGGCATTTGATTCACCACTTGGCCCGTTTGAATTCGGCTATGGTGTGACAAACAACGATTTCGACAGATTTTATTTCCAGGCGGGGTTTACGTTTTAGAGGGGGGTTGGTGTGATCTTTTCTTTCCCCTCTCCGAGGGGTAACGGGTGACGTCGAATCTTACATTACGTCATTGCGAGCTCCGATTCTTAGAGGGGCGTGGCAATCTCATGTTATATTCCGTCGTGATCAAACAAGGCTTCGTCTACATTCTTACCAACAAAACTCGAACTGTCCTCTACACGGGTATAACTTCAAATTTGTCCGTTCGAATTCAGGCCCATAAAGATGGTAATGTAGAGGGATTTACTAAACGATATAAGTTAACAAGGCTTGTTTATATCGAGGTATTTAATAGGATTACTGATGCCATCACACGAGAAAAACAAATAAAATCATGGTCTCGTTCGGCAAAGGTGAAACTCATTCTGGAGTCGAATCCGGATTGGCTCGATTTGAGCGAGCAATTATGAAGGTGTGTATGGAGACGAATATGAGATTGCCACGCCCCTCTAAGAATCGGGGCTCGCAATGACGAGCCGAAAGTGCTACTTGAATCTTGTACCACACTCCCGACGTTCGTCGGGACGGTGTGATCTTTTCTTTCCCCTCTCCCCCTGGGAGAGGGGAGGGTGAGGGCTCATTCATGGGGAATACAGAATCGCCGAACCACAATCCGACATTGAATGGAATTGTCTTATGTACTTCGAGTCGATTGACTCATGCACCATTATCAAAAAATAACTCATGGGCGGTAAAGGATTCGAACCTTTGACCCCCTGCGTGTAAAGCAGGTGCTCTAACCAGCTGAGCTAACCACCCAAACAAGACTTCGATCGGACAAACAGATGTCGCCCGACCCTATCAACCAATATAAGGCCAATGCAGGCAATAGTCATTTGGAAAATAGAGGATAAAAAGCGAGCAAAAAAACTAAACAGTGGGCGTACTGTCGCCGTCGGTCGATGTCCTATCCGATGGACGGTCTTTTATCATAATCGCGATCGGCACCAGCACACAATAACCCACCACCAGCAAAAACGGCGCGAGGGTCATTGAGCCCTGCGAGAGCGTCACAAAACCGGCGATAATGACAACCAGCGCGATGGCAAAGAAGATATAATTCTTCTTTCCGAACGGCCAGATGATGGTTCTTCCGGCTGGGGCGGGGGGCAGTTTTTTCTTAGGTACAAACGGCATAGTGAGTGGGAAAATAGAGGAATCTTACCCAAAGTCAAGAGTTTTGTGTAAGCAGGGCGGGTCAGTCCGCCCCGCCACAGCGGGCGGCGCGGCGGACTGACCTACACCAAAGAGAAGAGAATATGAGATTGCCACGTTGCTCGTCCGCCGTGGCGGACTCACTCCTCGCAACGACTCACTTATTAATGTCATTCCGGTGAAGACTGGAATCCAGTGTTGATATTAGTGCGGGACGTCCCAGTCGCGCACCAAAATAAAGATCACACCACAAGCAGTGTGGTACAAGATTCAAGTAGCACTTTCGGCTCGTCATTGCGAGTTTCGCTTCTGAGTCCGCCCCGCCACAGCGGGCAGGCGCGGCGACTGACCTACCAATATCGAAGAATATGAAATTGCCACGCCTACCCGCTGTGGAGGTTCCTTCTGCTTTGCCTCATTCCTTGCAACGACTTATCTTTCTGTCATTCCAGTCCGCCGTGGCGGAGAATCCATCTTCTCTTTAATCTCGTACCATACTCCCGACGTTCGTCGGGACGGTGTGATCAATAATGTAGTGCAAGCAAAGACGGCCTGTACGTCTATTTACCCTGGTTTCCCGCGTTCGCGGGAATGACACTGCAACGACTCATTGGAAGGAACTGTAAGAACAATATTAAGAAAGCTCTAATTCGGATTTTGGCTCTTCAAGACAAACCGACAACCCCACTGCCCAGACAAACATCAGCAACTGACGAACCTCCTCGTCTTGAAATGTTGCCTCGGTCAACGAAGCAATCAAAAAGAAGGCGCAGCCAAGTAGCGAACCTATTAACCACTTTCGCTGGGCCGAATTCTGTGGCAACCTTTTTAATCCGCGATACAATGTCCTAAGAACCATCAACCAGACACCAATAAACAACAGCCCGCCCGGAATGCCGCTTATGACAGTGACAGTCAAAATATCATTATGGGCATGGCTGTATTTCCAAGCGTTGTAAATATCCGGCTTGAGCCGAGTCACATACTCATCATAGAAGTTTCCCGTTCCAACTCCAAAGAGCGGGTTATCCCAAATTATATCGATACTGTTTTTCCAAATAAACGGCCGTCCGCCTTCGTAGCCGGGATTAACATCCTGCGGAAGTTGTGTGAGGTAGCGGCTCTCTGAACCGGGGATCAATATCACCGCCGCGAGGATACCGACCACGATAATTCCAATGGGCAGAAAATATTTTTTCCCTGCAACCAAGGCGGCTACAAAGAGAATTACGAGTATTGCGGCGATAGCGGTTCTTGAACTGCTGAGGACAACCGCGAATATTCCAAGTATAGATGCCGCGACAAGCAGAGACCCAATCCTATTTTTGATCCATTCTTTTCCACTCAGAGCTGTTCCGAGCAAAAAGAGCGAAGCAGTTCCGAAAAAATTTGCAAATGTGAGTGGGTGTGAGAAATTTCCACGTATCCGATCGCCATCGATAATATCCGGCGCCGAAGGTTTGAGAAAATGGGTGTGGGTGAAATACTGAAGGATTCCATATGCGGCAATCAAGGCAACGCTGATGGCAAATATGCGAATAAGTATCGCGCACTGTTTTTCATCGCGACACAGATAAGCCCCGATCGGAACAATCAGAAACAGCCATTCTTCTTTGAGCATCGAAAGAGAGAAAACAGGCCTGTCACTCATATACGCGCTGAACGTCAGCCAGACAAGATAGATTCCGATCATGCGGAAGACTGGATTCAATGGACGCAGTCGCGGCAATACATCGCCGTTGAATGAGAGTGCGATAAAACAAAAGAGAGATATTCCGAAGGCGATTTGACTCAAAGCTATGGAGAATGGGGAGGCAAAAACAAAGAGCGCGAAGAAAATGAATGTCAGGAGTTCAAGGGTGCGGGACATCGCATTTCCAACTGCAACGCCACCGCTACACAAATAAATCGCGCTCTATCAGATCAACCAGAAGATGAACAATGAATAGATGTTCCTCTTCAATTCGCACCGATGCCGGATGTGAAATTACAAGCGAGCGATCTACGATTCCACGAAGTTTTCCGCCATTCCCGCCAAGCAGTGCAACCGCGATAAGGCCCCGTTCACGGGCAACCTGAGCGGCACGAACAAGATTTGTCGAATTGCCGGTGGCAGAAAGGATCATGAGCAGATCCCCTTTTTGTCCCAACGCCTCAATCTGCCGCGAGTAGACATTTTCAAATCCATAATCATCCGCCGTGCCGGTCATAACCGAGAAGTCGGCGCAGAGTGCCATTGCGGGAAGTGCATGACGGCTTCGTTCACGACTCAATCTTACCACCAACTCGCCTGCAAAAAGCGAAGCGATTGACGCGAGCGAGCCATTTCCGGCTATCATGACTTTTCCGCCCGAGCCGATGACGCCCGAGATGACATCGGCAGTCTCCACAAGTTTCGGGCCGAGCTGTTCAAAGACCGCCTGACGAAGAATGACTGAGTCATCGACTTGGCGTTTCAGTTGCAAAAGACGCTCTTGTTGATTCATACGCCGATAGCGGATTTGGTGTGGGTCGCCGAAGTGACTTCACGCAAAAAAGTGAAATGCGGATCGCGTTCTATTCTATTTCCCATGATAATAAACCTCGCGCCGTTTTCGATTCGCACAGCGCAGTCATCGGGAGTTTGCAATCCGCCGCCTACCATAACCGGAATATCGACATAGGATGAAACTTCCTTGACCATTTCGACCGGAACGGCTTCAACCGCGCCCGAGCCAGCTTCGAGATAGACCAACTTCATTCCCAAATACTGAGCGGCTAAGGCATGGGCGCAAGCGAGGTCATTTTTAGCGCGCGGTATTGGACATGATCCGGAAATAAACTGCACTGATGTCAATGGGCCAGATTCGATAAGCATGTAGCCGGTCGGAATTGGTTCAAGACCGAATTTTTTTACCGCAGGCGCCCCTTTGACCTGCTCGTCGATAAGATAGGTCGGGTTGCGTCCGGAAATGAGGGATGTAAAAAGTATCGCATCGGCATGCTTGGTTATCTGCGCGTAGGAGCCGGGAAAGATAATGACCGGCAGGTCTGTTTCGACTTTGATATCTTTGACGGCCGTGGCAAAATCTCCATTGAGCATAAACGATGTGCCAACTAAGATAGCATCGACTCCGCACTCTTCTGAGGCCGCCGCCAGCGCGCAGTATTGCGACTGACTGAGCCGGTCAGGATCAATGAGCAAAAAAAATCCGCCGCCGCGCTGTTCGGAAACCGTCATAAGCTGGCTGAATATGTTAGGCATTCGCCTCCTCAAGTTTATCTTTTATCATGAGAGCGAGACGCTCAAACAATTCTGTCGGGTTGGTGTTGTCAGCGACGCCGCCTTGGGCGAATGATGGCTTTCCGCCCCCGCGTCCGCCGAATTGCGGAAGAAGTTCTTTCGACAGTGACCCAATATCGAGTTTTAGTTTCTGTGTTGCCAAACCGGTCGCGGCTGACATGAAGGTGGACTTGCCATCGACTTTTCCAACTGCGGCGACAATGACCGCATCGGCGCGCGATTTATAACTGTCAACCCAGGCCGCAATTGTGTCTTTGTCGGTCTCTCCGAAATCATGCGTGACTAAGAGCGAGGGCCCAATTGCGATTTCCTGCCCGACACTTTTTGTGCCGCCGGTAAACATAGCGGCTTTGACTTTTTTTACTTCCTTCTGCAGATCCGAAACAGTCTGCTGCAACTGTTCAATCGCCGGAATAACCTCGGTATCGGTGCGGTTGACAAGCGCGGCAATTTGTCGGACTGATTGTTTATTTTTTAGCATCGTCTCGATTGCCGCCCGCCCGGTGATGGCTTCGATTCTGCGGACACCGCTTGCGATTCCGGTTTCTACCACGATCATCAATGGCCCAATCTGACCGACATTTTCGACATGGGTTCCTCCGCATAGTTCTTTGGAAAATGACCCAACTGAAACAACCCGCACCGTATCGCCGTATTTTTCGCCGAATAGGGCCATGGCGCCGCTCTTTTTGGCTTCCGCGACTGGGACTTCGGGATCGGTGTGCACCGGCAAGTTACTGATGATCTGCTCGTTGACAATTTGTTCTATCTGAGCCATTTCATCTCTTGTGACTGGCTGATGATGAGAAAAATCAAAACGAAGCCGGTCCGGGCCGACATACGAGCCGGACTGCTTGACATGCTCGCCAAGCACTTTCCGCATGGCCGCCTGAAGCAAGTGCGTGGCGGTATGATTGCGCATAATATCCCATCGGCGTTCGATGTCGACTTGGGCGGTGACAAGAGTGTCTGCGGAAAAATCCTCCGGTTTCCCTTTGAGAATAATTCCTTCGTGGAGAATGGCGTCCTGATATTTGTAAACATTGAGTACACGAATCTGTGCATAACTTACCGAAATAACGCCGGTGTCGCTAACTTGTCCTCCCGATTCGACATAGAACGGCGTTTGATTTAAGACGAGATGAAAATGTGTTTCCCCGGTCTCGGAACTCACATCGGAATCTCTTAATTGAATAACCGAAGCTGTCGCGAGACTTTCCCTTACAAATATCGTCGACTCTAATTGAACATTTCCTTTCCGATATGCACTTAGAATACCCCATCCATGTGACTCAAACTTCGACCCGGCCCGAGACCTCTCCTGTTGCTCTTCCATCGCAAGCTCAAAGCCTATTCGGTCAAGTGTCAATCCCTGCACCGAAGCAATCATTTCGGTCACGTCATAGGGAAAGCCGTGTGTGTCATAGAGCCGAAAGATATCTTTGCCCGGCACGACCGAGCGTATTGTCGCGCGAAGTTTTTCGGCGACATTCTCAAACAATTCCAATCCCGTCTCCAGCATCCGCCCAAAAGATTCTTCCTCGGCTTTCAGTACATTCATCACATGAGATTCTTTTTCCCGAATCTCCGGATATGCCGAGCCCATTTCCTTTACAAGTGTCGGGACAAGTTTATAAATAAATGGCTCATGCGCGCCCAAGAGTTGTCCGTGCCTTGCGGCACGTCGCAAAATCTTCCGCAGTACATGGCCGCGCCCCTCATTTGAAATCCCGGCCCCGTCGGCGAGCGAAAATGTCAGCGCCCGAAGATGGTCGGCAATGACATGGTGCGATGACTTATTATCTTCGTATCGTGATTTGGTTGTTTCGGAAATTGCCTCTATAATATTCTGAAATAAATCAATACCGTAATTGGTGTCTGTTCCTTGCAGTATCGAGGCAATCCGCTCAAGCCCTGCGCCGGTATCCACCGACGGCTTGGGAAGCGGCGCCATCTGTCCGTCATTTGTCTGGTCATACTGCATAAAGACAAGATTCCAGATTTCAATGAAGCGGTCGCCTTCACCGTTGACCCTGTCATCTTTTCCTGAGGCATACTTTTCACCCCGGTCAACATGGATTTCCGAACATGGCCCGCATGGACCAACATCCCCCAACGACCAGAAATTATCTTTTTTACCGAACCGCAAAATGCGCCCGTTTCTTAGCTCCGGCGCGATTTTCTCCCAAAGCGCAAAGGCATCGTCATCAGTCTCGTATACACTCGCCCAAAGCTTGTCTTTGGGCAATTTGAGTTCCTTGGTTATCCATTCCCAGGCATAGACAATTGCCTCTTCTTTGAAATAATCGCCGAATGAAAAATTGCCGAGCATCTCAAAAAATGTGTGGTGACGCGCCGTAAAGCCGACCTTATCAAAGTCATTGTGTTTCCCGCTAGCGCGGAGGCACTTTTGGGCAGTAGTCGCCCGCTTGTAATCGACAGTCTGCTTGCCTGTGAAGATATCCTTGAATTGATTCATCCCGGCATTGGTAAACAGATGGAGCATGGTCGGGTCATCGAATGGTATAACAGACGATGACGGCAATAAGCGGTGATTGCGTTTCTGGAAAAAGTCGAGAAACGATGTGCGTATGTCGGCAGTCTTAATTGTCATCTCCTCCTTCGCACTCGGCGCTCAACTTTTCAAACGCCGCCTTGGCCGCTGAATAGCTAATCCCTCTTCGCGAAAGGTAAGTATATGCTTTGGTTCTCGCCCGTTCAATATCAAACTGCTTAAGAACCGGCCATCGTTTTCGAAGCGAACGTTCGGCCAAAGCGTCCTCGTCATCCTCGACAATGGCCATATCCACAATTTCTTCAGCCAAATCATGGGCAATCTTTTTCTTTTTGAGCGTTGCGATGAGAAACGACCGGCCCGAGGGATTTCGCTCAAGCGATCTACGGACAAGAGCGTTGGCGTAACGGGCGTCGTCGAGAACTCCCGCCGATTTAAATTCTTTTATAACTGGCGTTATTGCTTCATCAGAAAATTTTCTTCGCTTGAGTTTATCGAATAGTTCACCAACCGAATGTCCCCGCAGTGCCAGAAGCCGGCTGGCGGTCGCTTTACAGGCAAACAATTCAATCTCGCGATTTAGCTGTTCTATCTGCGCCGCGGTGAGAACAATTCCGGCTTTGAGCAGATGTTTGTGATATAGTTCATACGGCACATCCAGTGGCTCTTCCTGCTCGGAGAGTTTCAGTCTGTAGCCCGCAGTAATCGGCTCTACTTTTTCGATTGTTTTATTCATACTTCAACAACAGCGTATTTTATTTAAATATCGCATACTCTTGGTAAGGATAATATCGACTTGGATGACAATTTTCAATTAGATGAGCGCACCGGGGTCGCTCGACCACAGAAAGGCCATAAAAAATAACAAGCAAGTCACTTCCTTATTGACATTAATAACATGCTCCAATATGTTTGGCAAGACTATACGTATATAAGTGACTCTTTGACAATAGTTTCACTCATACGAAATAAATGAGAAAATGCAACCTGTGTTTAAGTAGCAATTTAGCAGGTAACATTTTAGAGCTTTTAACCGCTGCACGAGAACTGATACATGGACCTCGATCTTCAGGGAAATATAGAAAAATTCACACTTCCGGAAATCTTTCATCTCGTCGCCATAGGCAGAAAATCCGGCACGCTTGGAATACAGCGCGATGACTTTATTGTCATGGTCTATTTCGACAAAGGTGACATCATTTACGGCTACGGCCCGAGACAAACCTACCATCTGGGGCAGCTCCTCAAAGAAAAAGGGAAGCTCACTGTCGCCCAGCTTGAGGAGGCCGTCGCAAGTCAGGCGCGTACCGACAACAGCAAACGGTTGGGCGAGATTCTAATCAACAAGGGCTTTATCGACCGCTCTGATTTAGAGAAAGTCGTCTCACAACAGGTTGAAGAACTCCTCTATTCGCTCCTCTCATGGCAAAGCGGATCATTCAAATTCTATGAAAATCAGTTCCCAACCGAAGAAGAAATAACCGTCAAACTTTCAGTTGAGAATGTCATATTAGAGGGACTTCGCCGCCTCGATGAGATGAATTTTATCAAGGAGACCCTTCCCAATTTTGAAGTCGTCTTCTCACTCTCGGCTACGCAGGCGGGACGCGCGCGCGCTATCACTCTTGAGGCCGATGAATGGAATGTTATGGCTTTAGTCGATGGCTACCGCTCGATAGATGATATCTGCGCGGCAAACAAACAACCCCGGGAGAAGACACTTCGGGTGTTATCCCAATTGAAACTTGCTGGTATCGTGATCAGTACTGAAAAGAAAAACGTAAAAGGGCGCGGAATTAAATCTGACTCAACTACAAGCGCGGCGCTCGAAACTATGGTCAACCGCCTGGCGTTGCATTTCGAAGATTATCTCACCGAAAAGTCCGCCAGTAGCAATAGAATGTCCACGCGAACTGTTACGACACCTCTCCACGGCGAGGAACTTTGAGCCAGATAGAATCTTTGACATCACTTGAACGCCTGCTCGAATCATTTCTTGACCGCGCAGTCGAGCTCAAAGAAGAGCGGCTCGAGGTTCTTGAAGGAATCAACCGGCTCGATGACATCGCCCGCGGATTCCTTGCCGGTGATGACTTAACCGAAGATGTTGGGGGGTGGTTCGCCGAGCATAACACGTGGCTAAAAGAAACCGTCCTCAAAGATGCCGATAGAAATCGTATCGCGCTGATCCTGGGAGAGATTAAAAGGGAAATTCGTGTCACGGAAGACTCCTCCCCGGCTATAAACAAAATCTCAAAAGAGATCTCCCGCTGGAGTCACACATCGACCGGGAGTGGCTCGACCATTGATGGTCAAACCCCGGCATTGAGCAAACTGGATTCAAAACCACCACGGCTTGTATTAAAGCGCGGCGCGGAGAATGTTGTGCCGCCTCTGTCCATGGATATGCCTCGCCGCTCGATTAAACAAACCCCCGAACCTGTCTCCAATGACACTATCGCCATGTTCGGCACTGTCTTAGAGCGAACAAGCAACCTATTTTCAGACATTAAGCGGGATCGTGAGCACCTGCTTTCGGTCCTCGATGACAGCCTGAAATCTGCTATTTTACAGCAGAATAAAGATGCCTTGCTTTTGTCCGGCTTCATAATATATTACCTTAAGCAAAACGGCTATATGGTTGAGCCCTATGTCAAACGGCTGAAAGAGGCCGAAAATATGCTAAATAGCGCAACTGGCAGCACCGACAGTGCTAAGCGACGGTCATAAAGATGCTAAACCCGTCCGAGAAGGCATATTGTTTGGCATTACGGGCTATACGCCAGAAGCAATACCGTGCCGCAATCGACTATTTCGACAAAGCGGCTCCTTTTTTTCAAGAAAACAAGGAATTCGGTCTGCTTCAGGAAACAACTCGACTCCTGCTTGCTGTTAGAGCAGAAATAGCTGTTTTAGGAAACGATGACGACATAATAGTCGAGGAGGTATTTAGCGATGGCAAAGAAGCAAAGTTTCGCTGACAAGGCGAGCAAGAAATCACTCCATAGCACATGCTCTGTTTGCAAGACAGACATCCTGTTTGTCAAACATGTCAAGGCTCTCAAGGCCGACAACGGGGCATGGAAATTCCGCGCCGTTAATACCGGCGTGTGCAAGTGCAATGAAAAAGAGATCTATGCATAAATAGATTCTGAGACAATTTTTTCTTCTGAAGCCGGCTGTGAGAATCAGCCGGCTTTTTTTTGGAGTGTGAGACCTGATGCAACAGTTTAATTTGCTGGTGCACGAGGCTTTCAAGTCCGCCACACCACAGCGGGCAGGCGCGCACCGCGTGAAGAGAATCCGCCACAATCGGCAGGCGCGGAGGGTCGGTATGTTCATTAAGTTCCTGTAGCCCACCCAACGGGTGGGTTTTTATATGGCCCGTATGAGGACAAACTGTTTACTGAGATAATGTGCGGGGCAGAGACACCTCGCACGAACATTTCGGTTACCCACTCCGCCGCGGCGGACTTATGTTCTCTTGCCTTGTCATTCCAGCTTGCGCTGGAATGACAAAATAGAGGGGTGACTGCACTTCTTAGTTCTTCGTGCGGTCCGCCACGGCGGACTGTCGCGCACCGCGTGAAGAGAATATGAGATTGCCGCGTTTCGCTCAGAAGCAAAACGCGCAACGACATATTGTGCGATTCGTTATTTCCCTCTCTTTCGGGAGCGGGCAGGGTGGGGGCTTATTTGTGAGGAATACAGAATCGCCGAACCTTGGGGGTTCGTCGCCACAAGAGTAAGAGAGCACGCAGGGGCGAATCGCAATGGCGGGATGAAGAGGGCAACCACAGGGGGTTTGCCCCTACGGAATATCGACATAATATCGGGTGTGGCGTTGGTATAATCGGTCTGGATTTGTAGGGGCAGGTCCCTGTGCCTGCCCTCATTTTTTCTATTGATGTCGGGCTTCGGATTCTTGTACCACACTCCCGACATTCGTCGGGACGGTGTGATCTTACTGTTTCCCCTCTCCCAGATTGAAAGAAGAGGGTGAAGGCATATTCAATTTAGAGAAGACTCGCAGGGCATAAAAATAAATGGCTCCAATGAAGATAATTTCCCTTGACAGCCAATCCCCTCTTCCATATCCTAACACTTTAAGAACAGCTTAATCGGAGCTACAAGAAATCTGGCTGGAAGCACTCGGTCTTTTGACCGACATGGGTCCTCGCCACACTTCGGAGGTACAGTCGTCTATGGCGACACACTCACCATCGGGCCGCTCAGGCGGTCACCCATCAGAGCGGCGAACACTCTGGCAATTCCATTCCTATCTTCTATTTCATGATCGCCGACGCATTATCTCGACAAAAACAGAATCAGTATATAAGCCGCCATCCGATTATTCTCGGATGGTTTTTTTAAACTTATCAAGGAGGTCACGATGCGTCATTTAGCGGTCATGCAGGGACACTACGGCAAAACAACATTACTTCGCTCGAGATTGCTCGGTGCGGCGCGGAAATGGTTTGAAAAAAATGAATTCATGGAAATCTCGGTGCCGCATATCACGGGTGCGACCGGGTCATGCGAGTGGTTTCCGAATGCCATGCCGGTAACTATGTACAACGAACTCGGATCCGAAGCAAATATGTTTTTGCGCCAGACCGGGCAGTTGTATCTTGAGGCATTCACCCTCGCCCATAACCGGGTTTACACTATCGGGCCGTCGTTTCGACAGGAACGCAAAGTAACCGACCGGCATTTGTGCGAATTTACCCTAATCGAATTCGAGGGGCGCGATTTTGAACTGGATGGCCTCATGGACCATATCGAATCGCTCACCAAGGCAATGTATTCAGCCGCGACCGGTGTGAACGGTATCGAGGCTCTCAACCGATACGTCGCCTTGCCATATAACAGAATCGCTTATAACGACGCTATTGCCCTGCTCAATGCAAACGGCCATGATCTCGAAATCGGCGATGACCTTGGTTCTGCCGAAGAACTCGCCTTGTGCAAACTTCTCAATGACTTGCCCACTTTTGTCACGCATTATCCATCGGATCCAAAACCAAAAGAGGGCGGGGTTATCAAATTTTTCTCGATGAAACGCGATGGCCAGGAAACCCTCTGTTGTGATTTGCTTTTGCCGAATGTCGGCGAGTCGGTTGGCGGGGCTGTTCGCGAAGGCTCGGCTGTTACCTGCAAGAAGCAGTTCGAGGAATCATATATGTTCGATCATCTGGTCGAGCGTGGAGTCGATCCGAAACAATTCGAATGGTATTTCGAAGTGCTTGAGCATGGCGAAGGACAGTCATCGGGCTGTGGAATTGGCTTCGAGCGGCTTGTGCAATCAATACTCGCGCTTGACTTGAGCGCAGGTAGGTCGAGTATAAAAGCGGCTATTGAATTACCGCGCTCACCAGAGTATCTTATTCCATAAATAAAACTCCCGATCAATGTAAAAACGGGACCTCTGCAGATGCGGGGTCTCGTTTTTTATTTATTGGCGTTTGTAATTTTGGGAAGCGTGAACAAAGACAACCATCTTGTTCAGCTCTTTGCCGAAATACGGCATGCGTCGAAAAGCTTCGATTGGCATCTGTACATCACGCGCTTTAGAACGGTCTTCGCGGTAGAAGGTCTCGTACGAGTCATGGAAATAAAAAGAGTTCTCATCGAAACCGGTGACGACAACCCAGTGTGGAAGTCGGACATTGTGCAATCTATAGGTTGAAACAAGAAGGATGGGAATCCAACCGGCGTTCATTCGATCGCTAATCTCATCGAATTTGAAATTCCTCTGCTCGGCGGTCGCGCCAAGCGCGAGGGCTTCGGTTTTCATCGCGCTATGAAGTAATCGTATAACATCTTTTTTTTCAGTCGAGCGGACGGTGGAAAGAAAGGGAGTTTTTTTGCCCGCGATAATAACATGCGCTTCATAGCCGCGTTTTCGCGCGGCAATGGCCAGGCCAAACGGATCGCAGCCGCCGACGCCGGACATCATATATATAAGCGTCGCTTCCTTCCACAGAGTAAGTTCAAGTGTTCTATCGACGACAAGCGATGTATCGAGGGCCTTCATGGCCATCATCAGGCAGGCCGATCCGCAGGTGAATTCGAGCGACTGAGAGACATAAGGAATATCGAGCCGCATACCCGAATCTTCCCTCGGAAGATTCTTTTTCATACGCAGGGCATTCATGCCATCGGAATAGTATCCGGTGATAGTGCCGAAAGCAGTGTAGCCGAATTTTTGGTAAGCGGTGATCGCCTGTCGATTATCAGCGCGGACTTCGAGCGCAATCGATTCACATTTGTTTTTGACAGCTTCGTATTCGCAAGCCTGCAGCAATTTTCGTCCGAATCCCAGGCTTTGGAGTTTTGGGTCTATAACAATTGAGTACAAGCGGCCAATAGAGGATTTCGCGCGCCAGAGCATAATGGCCGAGCCCACAATCTCTTTGTGCATATCGAGAACTAAAACACTCGCATTGGAGTTTGCAATCAGCCGACGGTATTGTTCTTTTGAGAAACGATCAAAAGCGAACCCGGACTCTTCGAGTTGCAGTAGAGAAGGAAGGTCAGCGCGTTCGGCATGGCGGATAATATGGGACTGTGACATAACTCATTTCCAGTCGCCGACAAGATAGCGAACCAGACTCTCATAGATATTCGGCGCGTTTTGGTCCTCTTCTCCCAGATGAATAGTCGGGTTATCGTTTACCTCAATTACCACAAAATCATTGCCGACCTGCTTTAAGTCAACACCATACAATCCATTGCCAATTGCCTGTGTGGCTTGAACGGCCACATCGAGCAATTTCTGGTCGACCTTGTCGAGGTCAAATCCTTTGACTGGGCCATGAATCTGACGCCCGTCTTCGGTATACGTCAAAATCTTCCAGCGTTTTTTTGGAATTTTGTACTGGCAGACATAGATCGGTTTTCCGGCCAAAACGCCTACCCGCCAGTCGAATTCCGATGAAACAAACTGCTGGGCAACGACCCGATCGGCCCTTCGCAGAAAGCGTTTGCCTACTTTGGCAAACTCAGCAGGAGTGCTGACCCGTTCGACATACATCGAGAAACTGCTATTGGGCGCTTTGAGCACAAGCGGATTGGAGACGGCTTTGAGCAGTGATGACCCGATATCCGGATTGAGATCGGCTTCGGTCAAAAAGTGGGTCTCGGGCATAGGGACATTATGCATGCGAAGTCTTTTGTACATATTCACTTTGTCGCAACAGATAACAATCGAATCCGGATCATCGATAACGCGAAGGCCGTTTAGTTGCGCAAGCCGTGCGACAACATAGGATGAGTTCATCGGATCGGTCAGGGTACGAATGAAAATGGCCTGGTACTGCGGAATCTTGTAGATATCCGGACGGAAAAGAAAATCGACGCGGTGGTTCATTTTGAGCGCGACTTGAGCCAATCGCATGAGCGCGCCCATTTCCTCGGAGCGGCTGACAGTATAGCGTTCAATGAATATTCCTATATTCGCCATGAGACCAGCCTGTCGATAATTTCTTTTTCTCGCTTGTTAAGTTTGCCGTAGGTCAGGGGTTGGAGGGCGCTCAAAAGTATCGTGCCGTCCTTGAGGACAATGACCCGCACCAGCGCAAGCGGCAATCGAAACACCCGCCAAACAGCCCCGGCAAGGTGGCGGTAGCGCGGAGTCAGACATTCGCCGAGAATGCACCGAAAATAACCGACCCGCGCACCGGGCGGAAGTTCCTGGCAGGAGATAGCATAGGTATAGTTGCGGGACATCGACTTTGCCACCCGCGTTTGTTGTCCCTGTTTGGTGACGATACTCTGGCGGGTCATGAAGGGATTGAGCGAATCGACAATAACCGGCGGCTCAAAATAGCCGTTGGTGATATAGTAGTCCGGTATCGGCAGTCCGACCAATTTAATTTTTTCCAAAAAGAGCGGGACAATATAGCCATCGAGAGATTCTTTGCAGGTGGGGTGGACCCGTTTTTTGTCGTATTCCCAATCCTGCGAGGCATAGTAGCCCGGGCCGAGATAATAGTAATCTCCGCGAAGGTTGACATAACAGTCTTCGCGACTGAAATAGGCCATGTAATCGTGGGTTACGCCCCGGTCGGGCAGAAGTGGTTTTTTGAGACGGGCTAGCGCCACGGCAGAGATATCCCCCGTGATGCTGGATTGTTGCCATTGACAGGCGGGTGTGCAAGCAGACTACTCCGTCCGGAACTATCTTGTTGCCGGTCGGCGGCAATCTTCCGTCGCCTATCCACGTCTAAACTTTTGTGTCCGTCTTTTTGTGTCAACACCGTGGTGTGTAAAACCAGTTTTCTCATTAGTTGGTTCAACTAAACGAATTTACACCAAATGTCAAGGGGTAGGCGAGAAAAAGAGGTGGCGAAGCTGTAAGTACGGTTAGAATTTCTTCGCGCGGGACGCCGCGGAGGCGGGCGCATTTTCCGTGGTATCGGTTACCCTGCCCGACACTATAGGAAACTGAAACCCAAGTCTGTATTATACACGCCATGAAACCTATCCTCATCATCCAAAATGTCGATGTCGAAAAAGGAGGCGCAATCTCTGACTTTTTCACACGGGAATCAATTCCATACAAACAAATCCAATCCTACGCTGTCGAGAAACTGCCGCCAATAAACGAAATCCGCGCAGTCGTCACCCTCGGAGCGCCCTTTTCTGCTAACGACGCGCAAAAGCAGGAGTTCACCAAAGAGATCTATCGTTTCACTGCCGAAGCCATCAGGGCTGATATTCCGTATCTCGGCATATGTTACGGCTCGCAATTGCTGGCGAAAGTTTTGGGCGCGGCCGTAGTGCCGCACACCTCAAAAGAGATTGGAGCCTCGACGGTGCGTCTGACCGAAGCGGGCTTGTCTGATCCGCTCTTTGCAGGTTTTGATCCGGAGTTTCCGGTTTTTCAGTGGCACGGCGAGGCATTCAAACTTCCTTTCGGCTCGTCGCTTCTGTGCGAAGGCGCCGAGTGCAAAAACCAAGCTTTTCGAAAGCGAAACGCAGTGGGTATCCAGTTCCATCTCGATTCGAGATATGATGAAATACCAGATATGTGCCGGACATCGCCAAACGATTTAGCCGATGTCAATAAATCTCCCCAAAGCGTAATAGCGGAATTCGAAACAAACGCGGCAAGATACCAAAGTCTGAACGACAAACTGCTGAAGAATTTCTTGGGGTTGTGAAAGCATGCAGCGGGTCTCTTGGTCTTGTAGCGATTCCGCCGTGGTTCGCCGCAGGCGAACGGTTCAGTGATTCTGTATTCCTCATGAATATACCCCCACCCAGAGGAAGAGGGGAAAGAAAAGATCACACCGTCCCAACGAATGTCGGGAGTGTGGTACAGGAATACGGAGAATATGAGATTGCCACGCCCCTCTCAGAATCGGGGCTCGCAATGACGGGGTGGGTATGTCTGCTATATTTTCCTGTACCACACTCCGCCGTGGCGAGACGTACACCAGCAACTATAGTTCCCCTGTAGCGCGGGTCCGCTTCGGCCCCGCGGGTCTTCATTCCCCAAAATCGCCGGGGAATTCTAATCTTTCTCGCACTCCCCAATCCGAAGTATACTGTCCTTCCTCAAAATACCGTTGGAATGAGGACCATTCATACTCTCCCGGTGCGTCAACCAAACCCTCGGAAACGGGATTATAATGCACATAATCGATGTACCTGTTCAACTCACTTTCAGACCTGACAACTCTATCCCAGAACCGCGACTACCAAATTGATCGGTTTTTTCGATTGTTGACGGAATTATACGTAAGTGAGAACGATGATTTTATCCTTTGAAGAATAAGTGACAAGGAGACATTGTCTGTGTGTAGAATGAGGTGAAAGTGATTCGGCATGATTACCCATGCAATGAGGTCATACGAATAGCGATTTGTGATATTGTGAAATGTGTCCAGTAGCATTTTTTCATTGCCCTCAAGGACAGGTAATCTATTGAAAGTAACGGAAGTCACAAAGAATGTTCGCCCCACAATTTCATAGCGACGAAGACCAGGCATAATCAGTTACCGATAAAAGATTGAATGTCAGACTCGCGGGGCCGAAACGGACCCGCGCTACAAGACGAAGAAATTTGAGATTGCCACGCCCCTCTCAGAATCGGGGCCCGCAATGACGGGGTATGAGTGCCTACATTAATTCTTGTACCACACTCCGCCGCGGCGGAGTGTGTGATCTTTATATTGGTGCGTGACAGGGACGTCCCATACAAAGTCGTAAGGACAGACTGGTGCACGGGGCTTTCAAGTCCGCCGTGGCGGGACGTACACCAGCCACGGAATCTCACAAAGGAGAGCAAGACAATTTCACTGCGCGGCGCTGGTGTCCGGCGCCCACGATGCCGGTATCGTCGGCCAGGACAAACTATGCAGAACATCTGGTAAGGCGTCTGGATTGTTCGGATCACGAGAACAGCACCTAAAATACGTCCGCTGGTTCCCCAGAATATCCCAGACATTGTTCATGTCTATATAGAACAAGCCTGTGAAGAAATCATAGAGTTCAAAGGGAATACCGATTGTGAGGTCGTTAATGATTTCACTCCCACCAGGCGTGTAAATTATCTTCTCTTTCAGCCCCCCATTCTTAGCGGCGGCTAGCCGGAGATGAAGTTTGCGGGGGTTTTGGACAATAAACCCGGTCATCAGAAACCCTGTCGGGTCCTGCTCCCAGAGACTCACGAGAGGCTGTGAGCCAAACCATGTCCATGTCGTCGTGTCGGGCGGATCATTGTCATTATTGATGTACGACGCTCCACCGCTTACGCTCGCGGTTCCGTACGAGTCATCCATCGCCGGAAAGACGACAGAATAGTAACCCGGTGTCGTGTGCGGAAAATCTCGGAAAGAATGGACATCAGCCCGGAAATGAGCATCGATGACAATTTTCCCAAGGAGCGACCCAAAATCGTCTGCTTTATATGTAAAGAGGCCATGCCATTCGGTGAGATTGACAACGTTGCTTTTGCGCTTAGTGCTGGATGATGGTCCGGTGAGTCCATCGATCTCGACTGTCACCGGCCCAACCGAACCTACTCCGGTGTTGGGAATAAATGCGAAAATCATGCCCGGCTCCCAGGAGTAGATAGGCAGTTCGGTCCCGCCCACAATCACACGCCCTTTGGATCCGGGGTCACTACCGAAGAAACCGGTAATATAGAGGGTATCGAAGTGCTCAACGACGGCCATATACCTGATGCTTGGAGAGAGGATGCCGAAATCACCAGTGCCAGCAGTATATTGGAAGACAGTTTTCTTGCCAGGAGCCACAAGCGAATCAGTGGTTGGGTGCGCATGTAGATTTCTCGACTGGAGGTCTCCATAAATGGAGACCATATCAAATGGTCTCTGTGGGGGGGACTCTTTATAAGATTGGTAGAGATTTGCTCCCAACAGGCGATCAATCATAAACTGAGCTACAAGATTGCTGGCATCGGAAAAAACGCTATAAGACCAGCCGAAATACACTCCGGCATTCTTCGCAAGCATTGCTTGCTTCATCGGTTGGGCAAAAGGACCATCGCTTCCACACGCGTCAATATAGACCATTGAGTTTGCGGCGAAATTACCCCAGTAGTGGTCCACAAATTTTGAGGTAATTCCATAGTGGGCTTGAACAATCGTGTCCCCATTTGGCATGATATCGAAGGGCCCAACTTGAATCGCAAGTCGCTTGTGCTTGAGGTCAGTGATATAATTTGGGAGATTTGCCCTGGTGGAAATGGTACTTGTCCAGAGCGCATAAGCCATATCCGCTGAATCGAGACTAAAGTAGCCTGCGCCACCATGTGTGCTATAAAAGAAGACGCCATCACCGCCGACCGTCCTCAGGGCTTCAACAGTTTCGTCGGGTGTAGTTGCCACGTATCCACCGGCGTTTAACCAATTGGCGAGTGTCTGAGTTACTGGACTAAATAAATTATTCCCGAGCGTATTTAGCAATCGAGCTTGCAGAGAGGCGGGGAGCCCGCTGTTGACAATTGGCGGCCTGGGATGGCCGACTTCTCTCTTAATCGGGTAGGGATCATTATCCAGTGGCCGACTTCGGGACTCATATGGGACAATTATTTCGTCCTCTCGTGCTTCAGTCGGCAATCCACTTGAAGGGGGACGATTGTTCGTCACCAAGAGCAAAACACTGTCAACAAAGAGAGCCCAGACTGTGGAAGGACTATAGACTATACCAGCGCTATCAATCTCGGGCCTGCTATTCAGAAAATCTCGGATTTTTATGTATACATTGGGATCGCTGGTGAGCGAATCAAGCAGATGGGTAACGTCGTCGACCACCGCCATACGCGCTTCGGCGGACAGCATATTGCCGTCTTCGCAAGGGGCCGGTGACTCATACGTAATAAACATGTAATCGATCAAAACCGACAAATCGGAGATATCAATTACACCATCGGGGCTACCGTCGAGGTTACCTGCCGAATCGCAACAGGTCGGCGCGAGCGAAATAAACAGGTAATCGATCAGAGCCGACAGATCGCTGATATCTATTACCCCATCCGGACTGCAGTCAACATTACCTCGGACTGTACAGCAGCTTTGTGCATGTAGATCGTCAGCAGAGAAGCAGAGCAAAGCGATTACCAAAATTAAAAGAGCGAACGCACCAAATGGTTTGGGACCAGACGTTGGCCGACTGAAGCAAGTTTTTGTGCGTGAACTTTGATACATCCGACTCCTCCTCGAAAAATGAGTGTCCAAATACATATTGATGATCGAAACCACTTCTCTCAACGTTGACTAACAGTCTTAAGGAGCTTGTTGTTACAACAAAATATATAATAGGATTTCAAAAAATCAAGTCAAATTTGAATAATACTGTGCTGTCAGGCGCCCCCGCCTGACAGTCTTTTCTTCATCTTCCAGCGCGCCTGCACATTGTCACCCGCCCGTTCAAAATGACATACTCCGCTGACGGAGTAACCAGTGTTGATATTCGTGTGGGACGTCCCGGTTGCTCACCGGGGTCAAGAGAATATGAGATTGCCACGCCTGCCCGCCGTGGAGGGCCCCTCTCAGAATCGGGGCTCGCAATGACGGGGTGGGTATGTCTGCTATATTTTCTTGTACCACACTCCGCCGTGGCGGACGGTGTGATCTTTATATTGGTGCAGGCCAGGGACGTCCCGCACGAAGATGAAGATGGATTCTCCGCCCCGCCACAGCGGGCAGGCGTGGCGGACTGGAATGACATTGTTGGCGGACTGGAATGGTTTTGTTAGAGCATTTCGTTCTTCGTGGTGTCGGGCAGCCCAGCCTGACACTCCGATATTAGTAGGTCAGTGACCCTTGGGTCCTGACGTCTTATATTCGTTTAGTGTTACAGATGTCGAGAAGATGGATTCTCCGCCCCGCCACAGCGGGCAGGCGTGGCGGACTGGAATGACACTTAATAGGGCATCAAAAATCTGCATAGCCCCCCCCGCTAATTCAACTCCACCATCGTCTTCAATCTGTCCAGCTCCGTAGGACTCAGAAAACGCCATTCGCCCGGTTTGAGGTTTTTCAAATTAATTCCCGCAAATTCAACCCGTACCAGATGCTCAACCGGAAAACCAACCTTCTTGCACAACTGCTTCACCTCACGCTTGCGCCCTTCAGTCAAGACCAATCGCACACGCGAGAATCTTCCGGCAAACCCAAGCACATTCACTTTCGCATGGCCTATCGCGCCGTCATCAAGCTTGATACCGGCTTCGATTTGCGCCGCGGCTTCGCGCGAAAAAGTGCCGAGAACTTTTGCCTCGTATATTTTTGGAACTTCGTATTTGGGGTGAGCCAAACGATAGGTCAGATCGCCGTCGTTGGTCAGTAACAGAACGCCTTCAGTATCATAATCAAGCCGTCCGACGGGATAGACCCGCTGACGAAGCCGGCGTAAAAAATGAAGCACCGTGCGTCGTTTGAATGGATCGCGGAGGGTCGTCATAACCATGCGCGGTTTATGCAAAACAACGTAGATTTTTTCATCGACCGGACTAATGGCTGTGCCATCGACTTTGACGACATCAGTCGCTTCGTCTATGATCACGCCTACTTTGTCGATAGTTATATCATTGACGGTGACGCGCTTCTCGGCAATGAGAGCCTCTGCGCCTCGACGCGAGGTCACACCGCACAGAGAGAGATATTTATTGATTCTCATCAAGCGACCTCTCCAAAGAAATGTTTATGATTAGAATATACTATTGATGGGTCTTTTCGTCAAGCTCAAGGTCTGGCACGATTTCGTCCACTTGCTCGTCAGAAATCTCGTTACTTTCGGATTCAGCTGAAAAGTCGGCATTTTCGCCTGTTCGGTGAAGCGTAATCCTTCGGCCACCTGATTGTGGTGTCGATTGGCTTTCACCAGTCGGTAAGCTTTCAATATCAGCGTCTCTCTCAGCCGGATTATAGGTTCCATCGGCCACATTCAGCTTGCTGGCATAGGCATCAGCGAACGGTGTTTGCGGCAGACCGAGCTCGGTCTGCTCGCGGCGTTCATTCGATGCCAGTAGCTCTTCGATTTCCGACATCTTCGGAAGATCAGCGAGCGAATTCAATCCGAAGAATTTGAGGAACTCCTCGTTTGTCCCATACTGAAGCGGTTTACCAACCGTCGTCGCGCGTCCGGTAATGAGCACCATATTTTTCTCAAGCAGCGTATTGATGACGCCATCCGAGGAGACACCGCGAATTTGCTCGATTTCATTTTTAGTCACCGGCTGTTTGTAGGCGATAATAGCAATCGTTTCGAGAGCCGCGCGAGTCAGACGCATTTTGCGCCGACGCGCGAAAAGCTCCTCGACATAGCCAACATAATCCGGCAAGATGTAAAACTGATAGCCGCCCGCTATCTCGCGGATTCTAAACGATGAGCCAGTCTCGGTGTAACGGACATTCAACTCGGTGACTGCCTGCGCAATTCTGGACGGAGTAAGCGAGCCGGTCACATTGACTATGCGCGAAACAGATAGCGGTTCAGGCGAAGCCAAAATCATGGCTTCGACAGTCGACTGGATATAGGCATCATCTATCATACTTCATTAACCTGTTCGTCTATTGGTTCATAGGCAATAAGATCAATTTCTCGATGCGGCGCATCATAAAACTCTCCGCGGTACACCCGAAGGGCCGAGAATGGAAAGGCCTGCTGAAGATTGACTCTTCGCGTGCGGGCCAGTTCGAGCATGGCAATGAATGACACGACCGCCGTCATTTTCTTCGGATGATCTATATAAAGATCTTCAAACAAGGCCGACTCTTCGCCTTTAAGATACCGCATAATGAGCAACATACGCTCTTCAATTGATATTTCCTCCGGCACAACCTCATGAAATATCTCCGGCTTTTTGCCAGCCATGAGGTTTCGGTAAGCCGCCATAAGATCAAAAAGAGTTGTCGCGGGCGAAAGGTCGACCCGTCCTTCGATTTTTCCAAGCGGCGCTGGTGGGACATAATGCTGCTCTTCGAGCAGGGCTTTTTCGCGGAGAACTTCGGAGGCTTCTCTGTACTTTTTGTACTCCATGAGCGCCCAGATAAGCTCTTCGCGCGGGTCCCCTTCATCAAGTTCAGCCTCAAAACTGGGCAGAAGCAGGCGGGTCTTTATCCGAATGAGCGTGGCCGCCATCAGCACAAATTCGCCAGCGACCTCGAGGTTGAGCGTCTGCATCATCTCGATATATTTCAAATACTGGCGCGTAATCTTTGCGATAGGAATATCGGAAATATCGACTTCTTCTTTTTTTATGAGAAAGAGAAGCAGATCGAGCGGTCCGCTAAAGACACCAATGTCGACTTGGTAATTTTCGCGATATTCGTCCGGCGCATCGACCGATCGAAACTCGGCCTGTGATGACACTACCGAGCTTGGGGCCTTGCTCATGACAGTTGCTTTCTATAATCTGTTTTCATAGCGCTACGCACCTTGTCCATAACATTCTGGGCGCGGTTTCGTGCCCGTTCCGCTCCTGTATTTAATACATCCCAAACGTAATCTGGTTTTGAAGAAAGTTGTTTCCTTTTCTCTCTGATTGGCCTGAGAACGGAATTGAGATTGGCCGCAAGTTTCATTTTACAGTCGACACACCCAAGTTCTCCTGTCCGGCATGGAGGGGCAATAACCTCGGTTGCGTTTTCAGTATATATCTTATGCAAAAAATAAACCGGGCAAATATCGGGATTACCCGGATCACCACGCCGAACCTTTTGCGGATCGGTTATAAATGTCCGTATCCGTTTTTCGGTCTGTTCTTCGGTGTAATCAATCGGGATATGATTGTCGTATGATTTGGACATCTTCCTGTTGTCAGCCCCAAGTATCAGCGGGGTCTCAGCAAAGAGCGCCTGCGGTTCGACGAAGACTTTCTTATATGTGGAATTGAATCGTTTTGCTAAATCTGCGGCCAACCAAATATGCTTCTCCTGGTCTTTGCCGACGGGCACTTTATCGGCATTATATAGACATATATCTGCGGCTTGAAGCACCGGATATCCCAGAAATCCATACGAATCCAGCTTCTCTTTTTTCTCGATATATGTGGGTAGTCGGGTCAAAGTCGGGACACTTATGAGCATGGAAAATATCAAATGAAGCTCGGCGTGCTCTTTTACTTCAGACTGAATAAATATCGCGCACTTTTCCGGATCGAGCCCGGCGGCGAGGAAATCGATCCCCATTTGAAAAATGCGGTCTTTGAGGCCGACTGTGTCATTATAATCAGCAGTCAGGGCATGCCAGTCCACAACACAGATAAACATCCAGTATTGGTCTTGTAAACGAACCCAGTTTCTGAGCGCGCCTTCGAGATTGCCGATATGCAATGCCCCGGTTGGCTGCATTCCGGAGAGGACTGTTTCCTTCTTTTTTTTTATATCATTCATATATAGGGCACTGGATTATACATGTGCCGATGGTAGAGGGAAGAAGGCGTTAAATCAATTAAAAATAGCGGGCACGTTTTCTGTCGTTTTGCTGGTGATGCCCAGCCACGTCGCCATATTATCTTGTACCACACTCCCGACATTCGTCGGGACGGTGTGATCTTCAAGTTGGTGCAGGCCAGAGACGGCCTGCACGAAAATTCAAAGAGAATTACACTGTGAAATGTCTTCCTTGATTCAGCCGTAGCCAAGACTTAACGCAACCGGAAAAGCTTGGTTCTGCACCTTGCCCCACCGCTCAATTCCCTTTCTCCCTGTCTCTGCTCCCCAAATCAATCAAAAATAATTGAAACTCTCAGCCATAAGATCGGTTAAAGGGGCCAAATAACAGATGTTCGACAAAGATTGACAAACTGCTTTGTTTGCCGTATCCTCTCCATCGCGCATTAGTAACCACCCTCATTTGTATTGAGGAAACCGGACTCGTACCTCACGCATGTCATTCAGCAAGCTTATGACCCTGCAGGAATCGGGTCATAAACGAAATTGAAGGAATTGTGAATGACACAAACGCACCATCCCACCCAAAACGCCAGTAACTTCTATGGTCTTGGGATCGCCCCAAAACTGCTCGAAGCGTTGGACAAAATGAAGTTTACCGAGCCAACCCCTATCCAGCAAAAGGCAATTCCGGTCGCTATCGAAGGTCTGGATGTCATTGGTATTGCCCAGACCGGCACCGGCAAAACGCTCGCTTTTGCCATACCCATGATCCAGCGCATTGCCCGAGTCCAGGGACGCGGACTTGTGATTTTACCCACACGCGAACTTGCGCTCCAAGTCGAAGAAGTATTTCAGCGAGTCGGACGGACATTCGGCCTGAAAACGGCCATTCTCATCGGCGGGGCATCGATGCAGCCCCAGTTGATGGCTCTCCGCAAAAACCCCCATGTCGTCATTGGCACACCCGGAAGAATAATCGACCACCTCACCCAGAAAAGCCTTCACCTGAATGATGTCAATGTGCTGGTTTTGGACGAAGCCGACCGTATGCTCGATATGGGTTTTGCTCCGCAGATTAAGCGGATTCTTGTGGCTGTTCCACGCGACAGACAGACGATGCTGTTCTCGGCAACCATGCCCGATCAGATTGTCAAAATCGCCGCAACCCATATGAAACTGCCAGTCCGCGTCGAAATTGCCCGCGCAGGAACCGCCGCTGAAAATGTGGAACAAGAGATTTTCATGCTCCGCAAGGATGAAAAGCATATCCAGCTCCAGAAAACACTCGAGGAGTACCGCGGAGCGATCCTTGTCTTTTGCCGGACGAAATTCGGCGCCCAGAGAATTACCCGCGCTGTACGCGGAATGGATCACAGTGCCGCCGAAATCCACTCCGACCGTTCCCTTGCCCAGCGGAGAGAGGCCCTGGAAGGCTTCAAAAAGGGGAAATACCGCATCCTGATTGCCACCGACATCGCCTCGCGTGGTATCGATGTCAAAGGGATTGAGTTGGTTATAAACTATGATATCCCCGATAACCCCGAGGATTACGTCCACCGAATCGGACGCACAGGCCGCGCCGGACTTGCAGGAAGAGCCATCTCATTTGTCACACCCGACCAGCGGAGTAAAGTCAAAGATATCGAAAAACTCGTCCGAACTGTCCTCTTGGGAGGCAAAGACGCGGAAAAAATCCAGCCCGAGCGTCCACACCAGCCCTTTGGGCGAGCCCGAAGACAACAGCCGGCCCGCATGAGACGCCGTTAGTTCACACATTACAGCACAGCTAATTTTTGCATTATTACAAATCTGTCAATATGGCCTATTGACAGATTTGACTTTTTGCGTACCTTGTGAGTGCCTCGTATAGTGGTGGATACGGATTTCCGATGCGTGTGCGATGTTTTGACTGAACTGTATAGGGCTTAAAAGCTGGTCTGTCCAGCATGGTAGGGACGATGAAACGAGTACTTTTAGGCGCAATTCTCATTCTGGCGTTGATGATCCCTTCGGCATCGTTTGCCTTTGGATTTTTCAACATTGCCAGCGCTTCACTAACCAAGATTGATTCTGACAGCTATCGTTTAAGAGTCGAACTGAATTACAGCTTGTCTTCCGAAGAAACAGAGCGTTTCCTTAATTATTCCTACCTCGGTAAATTTTCGTTGTCTACCCCAGGAAAATCCTACAATTATTATGCGACCCGAGGATTCAATGACGAACTCCAGGATTTTGGCGATTATGGAGCGCCGGCGTGGGATGCCAACAATGGCGACGACCCGACCACTCTCGGGAGATATTTCGGCTTTGATTTCGACCTTAACGGTTCAAAATTCGACAAGTTTACTTTTGATTATTCCGGTCTTGTAAATCAGCATGAACTCATCATCAATAAGAACGGTACCCACGGTATTGGAGTTGGTAGCCAGTACCTTTACACAGGCTCTTTCTCAATTAACAATCCCGGCGGCGGTGAAACCGCTGTCCCAGAGCCGGCTTCGATGCTTCTTTTTGGTCTTGGTCTCGCCGGAGTCGGCCTGATCAGACGAAATCGCAAGTAAGCAAGCGAACATAAAACTGTCAAAAACCCCTCCCACCAGAGGGGGTTTTTGTTTGGATTATCCATTGTCACGGATGGCAATTGCGGCAGGGGGACAATCCTTTAGACAGCCCTTCTTCGCGGGTCGCAAAGCGAATTTGATTCTCAATTTTTTGGTCAGAAATCGAATTACAGCCCGGGCGGTGCAACCGGAATGAATTTTTACCTGCCACATAATATCCTTCCGGCTCATATTGCAAATTCCACAGCCCAACCCTCCGGGCGATAGCATTTCGCTGACTGGCCAAAATCTGCTTTATTTCCTCATCTTTGAGATCGCTGTCTTTGAAGAGATAAATATAGGCCAGCCCAGAATCAACAAGCGCTTTGTTAACCAAAAGCGTGTCGTCAACATAGAGATAGCCCAACAGACGCCCGTATTTGTCCCGACGGGTTCCGCCATACTCAAGTCGTCCGGGTTCACCCTTCGCAAGCTTGGAAAACATGCTCCGTGCCTCATTATAGAGCGGTTCATCCTTTTCAGGGGTGTCTATGCCGAGCAGCCTGAGCCTGTCACCTCCGGCAAGGTCGCCGGTATCTCCGTCGAAAACCGCTGTAACCGTGAACCTGTCCGTCTCTTTACGCTCTGGGCCGACCTGCTCGACAAAACGCACAAGTAAGAGCCCCGCCGCCACGGTACCGACAAGCGCCACGCTTTTCAGAGCGTTTCTTGATCGCCTACGCTTTGCCATTGACGTCTGCCTTTGCGAATAATGTGGCCATGTTCAAACATAGTTTTACACAACCCTTACCGCTATCGCTAATTGCTGTTTTGGGGTTGGGGTCCTTGGGAGCATGGAGCAGGGCTGTTCGTGCTCCTGTCATGCTCCCTACTTGCCTTCGTATGCTCCATGGGGTGCCCTACTGGCCACAAACATGAATACTGGATTCTCCGCCGTGGGCCGACCGGAATGACCTTTTGGGGTGATGCCTATAGTATCAGGGAGCCCGATTTCCATGGGATTCCCTTATTAATGTCGTACCGGCGTAGGCCGGTACCCAGCATAAATCTTCATGCAATCACACCGTCCACCGATGGCGGAGAATCCATCTTCTCGACATCAGTAACGCTAAACGAATATAAGACGTCAGGACCCAAGGGTCACTGACCTACTAATATCGGAATGTCAGGCAAAGTCACCCGCCACCCCGATCTCTCTTATCCACATGCTCCCAACCCATGTGGACAACTTGGGGTGGAGAGCCATCATCGATGGCCTCCCCTACCTACCGCAAAATACCTCACATACTTTCATAAACCGGAAAATAATTCCATTTTATCCCTTTTTGTTCCATTTTTCCATTGACATTTTTCAACAATCTGCTACATTTACTCCTGAGCGTGTGTAGGTTATGAACGAGTCCGAGAGCCAAATTTGGATTCAATTATGATCTCCTCTTTTTAAAGACTATCTTAAGCTAAAGAATCAGATATGATTCCTTGACGGGATTATATATGTCTTTTTGGTACTATTGTATGTGACATTCATGTTATGAGCGTGTTTGAATCTTCAATGCTATCAAATCTGTGTGCTTGGCCTGCGATAGTTGGCGTCTTTATTAACCTCCATTTATTTGCGTAAACCTACGTAGCATCCGTTTATGAGACGGGTACTAACTCAGGAGGTGCTGACATTAGAAGACCTTGAATTAGAGTTAAGAAGCAAAATCATTTCACATGACTTAATTGGAGTTAACCCTATTCTCATGAGGTTAATTCCTCACTCCCGTAATGAGGATAACAATGAATTCGTTGAACACTGTCTTAATCTCACCTTCCCTGGACACCTGTGGGATTGTGTTTGCGTGCCGCATGGCCTCCGACCCCTCGGTAGGTTTGGTCCGCAAGCCGATTTTGGAATGCGAGTTTGTCCTTTTTCCTTTATTAAGGAGGAAATAAATGTTTAAACGACTAATAACCGCAGTATTTGCTGTTGGGCTCACTTGGGCTCTCGCAGGTTCTGCAATCTCGGGCCCTAACGACGACTTCGAGAAGAAAGTGATCGTTCGCACGAACACTGGAAATTCTTCGGAAATGCTCGTGCCAAAGGCCTATCAAACGGTGCCGGGAGCACAGAAAGAGGCCAACCTCTTTCCAGCGCCAGCATTCGTAAACCCCAAGCCAGGTCCGAATAGCCCGGATACGATTGCTTGTTATGAGCAGGACTATACCGACTATGCGAACCTCTGCTGTTATTTCCAGCGGCTTGGCGGAAACCTTCACCAGATGGCAATGCGATTCGATATCTCCGCGGGTCACACCGCGACAGTGAACGGCTCGTGGGTTTATCTTGGCAAACTTGACGGTTTAGGAGCTACCGTCGGTGTGACCATGAGAGTATGGTCAGATGCCGGTGGTATCCCAAATACCCTGTTGTATTCCGAGACCTATTTACTTCCTAAAGATCCCGGACTTACTGCTGCCGGCGGAGATTATTTCTACTTCCCCTTCACCACTCCGCCTGTAATCTCAGATGCCACATATCACATAAGCTTTGGTCCGAACCTTGCCGGTCCGTCGACCGATTTTTTGTGGATTTTGGCAGATGACGGTCTTGCATCGACATTCGAAAGAGGCCGCAGCTCGATGCGCACAACAGCGGGCGTCTGGCTCACGACTCTTGCAAACATCGCCGAGGATGACAACTTTGTCATCATCTCCGATCAGTGCGAAGCTTATTCTCAGTGCGTGTACAACGCTCAGGCGATGAACTTCGTCGGCGGCTTTACTCTCCCGAGAGTAGGCGCTCCGTTCTTTGATGGTTTTGGCCAGCGGTTTGTTGCCGAAGGTCCGGAAACCATCAAGGTTACGCATTTCTGGCACGGCTCTGCTCCGCTGTTTGGTCAGGCCCCGCATACAGTGTATCCGGTTGGCGGAACAAACGGTATAGAAATGAGCATCTGGGGTGACAGCGCCGGACATATCGATCAATCAGCCGGACCACTGGGAACAGTGACACTTCCGGGCGGTTTGCTCAATATGTATCCTGCGACTCATGACTCAGTTGCCGGCTTTGAAGATCTCACAGCCGACTTCTCGTCGCAGAACATCGTTGTGCTTGGCGGTTATCACGTTGTCGCGAGAACCACAAGCCAAGTTGGAGCGACTGGTCGCTTCAGATTCTTCCTTGATCGGGCAAACGTTCCGGCCGCAGACCCTGTCTTTGACGGAGCTTCGGCCGCGTACTTCCCGCCTACGGTAGGTGCGAGCCCGACATTTATAAAGATCCCTCTCGCCCCGTGGGGATTTGCTCCCGCTGGGCGGACACGCGCGGCTCTTATAGAAGTCGAAACCTGTCGTGACGAGTTTGCCGATTGCAACACGGAAGTGTTGTATGGCCCGGCCGCAGCGAACGATGTTTTCTATATAAGCTCACAGCGCGTAGCTCAACTGGTAACGGGACTTCCGGTCAATCGTTTAGATAAGCTCCGTTTCCAGATCGCGGACGAAACACTCTTTGGTGGTAATCCCGGCGACAATGGAAGCCCGGTAGTTGAAATGACTATCCATACCAATTCCGGCGGACTTCCTGGAGCCCTGCTCTATACGCAGTCGGTTCCTTCACCGGTTTACTATCCTGGGTGGAATGAAGTGGTAATCCCGGGTGGCTATCAGATTGTTGGTGACTTCTTTGTGGGTTATCACAACACAGCCAACCCTGCGACCAATTACATTTATCAGATGGCCAATCTTGAGGCAGAGGTAAATGGCGGTGCGAAGTATTATAGTAACGGTCTTGCCATCTGGCGTGACCTTGGCGTTGTCACAGGCGATCCGTATAACTGGATCATGGAAGCGGACTTCTGCTCTATCCCGGTTGACGAACGCCTTTGCGCACCGGATGCCAACTGGGCAACTCGTAACCATGATTATCAGCGCAATGGCGCGTCCGGGTCTGCACTCGGCGATGCTTATTGCGATCTGACACTCAGCTGGTTCTACGAGCATCCGACTCAATTCATGGGCCAGAACGGTCCAATCATCTATAATGGTCGGGTCATTTGTGCTTTCACAAATACCTACATTATTCTTGATTTGGTCACCGGAGCAGTGCTCGATGAAATCAACTCGGCTGACCATGCCCTTTCACTCGGCGGTAACATTCAGTGCACTCCGACCGTTGCGGTCGTTGAAGACACCCTTGGCGTTCCACAGACCTATCTGTTCCTCGCCGGCGGTAACACCAACGCTCTCTCGGCCTGGGATATTGATGTTCTTCCTGCCACTCGTGTTTGGAGCATCGGCGGCGGCAACCCTGCTACCGTTCCTCCTCACGGCGCGATTGGTCTTATGCGTTTTGCGGTCGTGACTGTTTTGGAACAGGCTGGAGCAGACATTGTCTACTTCACCGACGAAACAAAAGTCTTTGCCGCGAATGCTGATGACGGAAAACCGTACGTTGCCTTTAATGGCGGCGGCGTGAACTATACTCCGTTTGTATTGGGCGGAACACCGCTTGTCTCGGGTTCAACCGATGGCACGCGTTTGTTCTACTCGACATTTAATAATGGTCTTGCTGGCGACATTGTCGCTGTCAATGCCGTTAACGGCACATTGGCTTGGAGATTGTCCGTAGCCACGGGCCTTAAAGGCGCAAGCATCTTCAATACCTCGTCGATCACGATCGTTGAGAACTTTGAAGGCGGCCCGATGGTCGACCTCGCGCTTGGCGCAGTGTACGCGAACTCGCGTATTCAGGCTGGCGCGTTCCCTGCTGATGGTGTCTTCTATAACTTGAAAGCAGCCGATGGTTCGGAACTTGTTCCTGCCGTCGCCTCTCATCGTCTTGGCCAGGCACATGGTCTTGTCGATGTCAACCGCGTCATGATGCCTTCGCTTGATCGTTGGAGCTTGAGCGGTGGCGGTACTCCTCTTGGCGGTATGGTTCTTGCCTTTGGTAAGAACAACAACGGCCTCAACTGGGCGACCGAGAGCTTCCCGAATTCTTCGTCCGATAACCGTATTGGTTCTGAAGGTGTCTTGACATGCGAGCCGAGTGGCGCGCCTGACTATGCCATCTATGGAAACCGCGGCGGTTATATTGGATTCTTCAATGCCGATGACGGTAATGAAGTCTTCAATCGTCGTTACGAATACGGCCTTTCGAGTAGACAGATCCTTCGTTCCGGAGCCATAGGCACCGACGGCGTGGGCGATGTCCACCTCGTTTGGGGCGCTAACTTTGGTTCGCTTGCTAATCTGACCAAACAGTCTGACCGTGCGCGTCTGGAAATCCTCCTGTCGTCGGGTGTCATTGCTGTTCCGTTTGGTTCGCCTGCCGACACGGTGATCACGTTCGAAGGAATGTACACCAACACCGGTTGTACCCCTCTTATCGTCAGCCTGACAGCGAATATTGCCTCAAACGGCACGATTCCGCTTACGCCAGGTAATGGCGGTAACATTACTTCCGTCCGTTCTTCAGTTGCCGGAAATGCCGCATCTCTTGCGAATCGTCTGACTGCTAATAACTGGAAATACCTCCCGGGTGTTGAAGAGGTTGCTGGTGACGAGAACGTCAACACTTTTGCGACCCGCGACAATGTTGAGCGCTCAGATCGCAATCGTGCCGCTCTTGCCACCCCGGCTTTCTTGAACGAAAACGGAACCTACCCAGGTGACGTATTTGTTCCTGCCGGTGGCGGCATTGTGTTGGCTCCTGGCGATACCGCTGGTATCTCCGTGCATGCCAATGGTCCGCTTGTCAATCGTGGTCCGAACAACTTCTTTGTGGAGTTCACCCTTCACAATGATCCGGACTACTTCCTAAACACTACGTTGAAAGTTCCGCAAGTCTTCTTGACTCTCGTTGGTGGATGTCTCCTTGACTCAACCATCCTGAATTTTGGAGTCGGCGGCGCCAATACGCAAATCGTTTGGGGCGCTGGTCGTGTCGCTGAAAGCGGTCACGGCTGGAATATCGGCGGTGACGGTGGTTCTGTCTACCAAGGCGCGTATGTCTATGGTGTCAGCAAGCATCGTCTTGCCACGAGTTGCGGAGACTGGACTGGCGCTGGCCCTGAAGCCGACTGGATTTCCATGCAGCCGGATCCGAACTATTGCGATGGAGATTGCAAGCCTGCGCTTAGCACCAACATCTCACTCGGTTCGATCACTGCTGATGGATTTACTTATACGCCGATCCTTGGTAACATGATCTGCAAGTCCTACATTGATTCTGTACAGAATTTCACTGTCGGAGCTAACTGGCAGTGGGAATATACTGCTAACAATTCCGCATCCGCTCCGTTTGATAACGATTCTACCATGGGCTTGGGAGCCAATACCCGTACTATCGGCGCACTCAATGTGACGACAGCTACCGGTACGCTTCTGAATAATGGCACAATCGAAATCATGAACTTCACCAACCGCAACGCCACTCCGATCAATGGGTGGAAGATGTGGTCGATGATGGATTATGACATCGGCACAGACACAACTATCTACAGACCTGAAATCTCAACTGGCTGGTCCGCCAAAGCGAATGCCGCTGGCCCAGTAGGTTGGGGTATGGTCAAGATTCCGTTTGGTTGTGGATACACACCGATGAAGAACGCATATGCTCTGGATGCAACCCAGGCGCAATTCACAGACGCTATCTATTGGGATTCTGCCTATGGCTATGCCTCGTTGCCTCCTGGCAACTATGGTCAGAATGTCTCAACGGCTCCTCAAGATCAGGAAGGTCAATGGACTTTCGCAGAGAATGACTTTGCTGGTAACGGCACGCTTTCTCTCGCGATTGTAAACTTCCGTCTTGCTGGACTCGTGGATGCACGGTTAGCTTCCAACTATGGCGCAATCGCAAACCTGTTTAACAAGTTTGCTGGTTTTGGTCGTGGCGATGTCAACAATGACAATGCTATCAACCTCGCCGACGTCATCTATCTTGCCGAATCTGCTAACGGTTTCCCGGGTCAACCCGGACCGATTCCGTTCGCACACCTTGGTGATGTGAATGCCAGTGGCGGCGCTGCAAATGTGGCTGACGTGGCCTATTTGATTGATTACTACTTCGGTTACGGACCTTGTCCGTCTGGAGCCTTCGTATTCTAATCAGATAGTTGACGTTTACGTCATATATCGAGAGGCGGGGAAGCAATTCCCCGCCTCTTTTTATTGTGTAGCAAAATCGTTCCGGATGGTATAATTGAAGGCATGAGTGATATTATAAAACAGCAAGAGACCGCGCTCATCGAGCAGATGGTGAGCGATTTATTTATTGTTGAAAGCTCGTATCAGGACGGTGAGCAGACCACGCTCTCGCTCACGCCGAGGTATGACCGAATTCGGACAGAAGCGATGCTTGTTGACCGGCTGAAACATTCGGGGTACGACTTTACGGTCAAGCAGACCGAGCCTCTGTTTATTGTGACGGTGAGCAAGACCAGAGGCTGGCATATCCCCCGGTTGAATATCATACTTTTTATCATCACGCTCTTCTCGGTTTATTTTGTCCCTATATTTTTGCGGAACCTGCCATCGGCGCTGGCCTTAGTCCAACCGACAGCGGGGGATGGCTCGCTGTCATTTACAGAAGAAGCCGGTCTTGTTGCAAAGGCAATCTCGGAAGCATCGCAGACGACTATCGGGCAGATAGCTGAGGGGAGAGGGTTTGAGTTTACTGTGGCTATTATTTCGATACTGTTGATCCATGAGATGGGGCATTTTCTGGCCGGTCGGAGACGGGGGATTGTCACTTCGTGGCCGTATTTTATTCCGGCGCCAAATATTATTGGGACATTTGGGGCGGTCATAAAATCGAAGTCTCCGTTTTGGAACAGAAGGGACCTGATTGAGGTCGGCGCGGCGGGCCCGATTGCCGGTTGGGTTGTCGCTATGGGCTGGCTGGTGTATGGTTTGGCGAACAGTCAGGTGCTCCCGGCTGAGGCATTTTCGACCAGTGAAATGGCATTTTCACTTGAGGGAGAATCATTGCTCATGCAGACACTCGCGCCGCTTCTTGTTGGGGATGCTCCGAGTGGATATTTTTATCTATTCACCGAGGCGGCATTCGCTGGTTGGGTCGGATTGCTGGTGACGGCGATGAATATGCTTCCGATTGGCCAATTCGATGGCGGGCATATTGCGTATGGATTATTGCGCAATAGACAGTATGCCTTTGGCTGGATGGCGATGGCGGGATTGATAGTGATGGGGTTTGAATCTCAGATGTGGTGGCTGTTTGCGGCCTTTGGGTTGTTTTTTGGCGTCGCTCACCCACCAACGCTGGACGATAACCGAAAACTAAGCCGGACATCGGTTATAATGGGAATTGTCTCGCTGGTGATTTTGATTGTGTCGTTTACGCCTGTGCCGTTTCGGTGAGAATAATTTTTTGCAGTAAATCTATATCGATTGGTCTGTTATACCATTGCTGGAGGCTCTTTCCGTTTTCGAGGATGACTTCGAGGAAAACGACCACGACGCTTGCGTCGAATTGGGTGCCTGAATGGGCGATTAGTTCAAGGACGGCGGTCTCAAACGATGCCCCTTTGCGGTAGGGCCTGTCCGAGACGATGGCATCAAAGGTATCGGCTACCGCCAGCAGACGACCCTCGAATGGTATCTCTTCTCCTTTTAGGCCATCGGGATAGCCATTGCCGTCGTAACGCTCATGGTGGGAAATAATATATGGCACCGCCGGGGCAAAGAGGTCGATATGTCTGACGATTTTGAGGCCGACGGTGGGATGTTTCATCATCTGTTTCCACTCTTCATCGGTGAGCTTGCCGACTTTGTTGAGGACGGCATCGGGCACGCCGATTTTGCCGATATCGTGCAGGGTACAGCCGACGGTGAGATGATCGATTTGTTTTTCGCTCCAGTTCATCTTGCGAGCGATGAGTTCGGCCAGTTTCAATACGCGATCGGTGTGACCTGCGGTGTAGGGGTCGCGGGCCTCAATGGCGTTGGCAAGGGCATGGATAGCTTGCAGATATGATGTGCGAAGATCATAATAGAGATTGCTGGCAGTGATAGCCGAAGCGGCGGAGTTTGTGAGAATGGTGAGGATGTCGAATTGTCCCGGTGTTATCCGGCCAAACCATGAGATTGTTTGGAGGTTGATAATACCACAGATGGCAGTATCGATAACAATTGGTTTACTGATTAGCTGAATCGACTTCTCCTGAGCCGCTACAGTGATTCGTGTGGTTTGAACCTGTGTCTCAAAGCTCTGGTCTGCAAGGATTTGGCGAACCGATGTCAAGTCCAGCACTGCGGCTTCGGCAGTTTTCGAGTCCGCATCGCACAAAGTGCCTGCGACCTCATGCGTTTTTGGATTTACCCTTATAAACGCCGCCGCTGTAGCCCCTAATTCAACCTTGCATGACCTGAGGATAAGTCTGAGGTAGTCATCAACATTCTCTGTCACTGCGTAGGAGTTTGCTGCCCGGAGAAAATCGACTTGAGCCTCGAGATGTAACTTGTCACGCAAAATCTTTTGATGAGCCAAGCCTCGAGCGATGGTGGCTTTGAGAACTTCGAGTTTGAAGGGCTTCACAAGAAAATCATATGCTCCCTGTGTGAGCACTGCGATGGCGGTTTGTACTGTGGGATGGGCGGTCATGAGGATTGTCACAGCATCAGAATGGTGGGCCATTGTCGTCTCAAGAATCTGCAGGCCGGTGTGCTCGCCCATCATGAGATCGGTCAGGACAAGATCAATTTGATTGTCAGCAATAAAATCAAGCGCGATCAACGGGTCGTTGAAAGCCGTAACCCCATATCCCTCACCGGAGAGCGACTCAAGCATAACATCGCAGATGTATTTCTCATCATCGACGACGACGATTTGAACTGACGAGTTTGATGACATCGATGCCCTTTCGAAGTAATAGTCTTAGCTACTATCGGACAGACGCTGAAAAAGAAAATCGGAAAATGTTCTTTTGTATGATATTTGAGCCATGATTGTTGTTTTAGCGGAAGGAACACCATACAAGTAAAAGGGTCAAGTTCGGACATAATACTCTCGCGAGCCGCGCTATTACCGTTCAATCAGCCAGTGTCCTCCGCAGTGAATGGATGCGGTGGGCGCTGGAATATCTTTTGGAATCAATGCGTTGAGATAGAACCTCGGTCTCAATGCGACCAAACAAGACCGCTATAGTTTTACCCTTCAGTCACTTGCAAGGTTTTAAGAATCAAAAAATCTTATCCAGAAGGGAGGAGAGTAAAATGTCCAGAGGAGAAACTGCATGAACATTTTTGTAACTGTTTTTTTATTGACTAGTCTCAATGCCTATGGTATTATTTCAATAGAAGAGTGTAGAAGAATCAGAAGGCATAAGTTGCTGAGAAATAAATGGAGGTGTTGTCTATCTTGTTTAGTTAATTTTTTTTGATTTCGAAGCTGAAATATAATTATTTTTTTGACATTGGAATGGAGGCACGAAGAAAGATGAAGTGCAAATTGATATTGTTATTATGCTTGGGGCTTTTCCTGTTCGCTGGTTCGTCATTCGCCCAGGACACAGCACCCCCCGACACGGTCATCCTTGTGATTACACCGCCTGTTGCATCAGGACTGAATTTCAAGCTGACGGGTGAATTATACTTTTTTACGACCCCACAGGATGTTGTTAGCGCCTCGATGGGCTTTAAGTGGTTCGAGCCCAATCTAACCTTAGATTCGGCCGTAGCTTCACCTCTTGCGGTAAACGCATTTAATCTGAGCCGATTTCTGTATCCCAACAATAATATCGATTCTGCGAACTCACAGAATCGTTTTGTTTTTGGAGGCGCTAGAATTTCTGGAAACGGATTGCTTGCAAGTAACGCTCGGAAATTAATTGCGACGTATTACTTTACGCTCTCTCCCGGCCCTGGCCTACTTCCAATAATTGATTTTGACACGTCGACCTTCTCTTCAGGCACGATATTTAAGTTAGTAGGGAATCCAGGCGTCACCATCGTTCCTCAGTTTAACGATCCGACACCAGTAGGAAACCCGCTCGGGATAATACAGACCGGAGACGGAATCAATCTGCCTGGAAAGTTTGCCCTTAATCAGAATTATCCTAATCCATTTAATCCAAAGACCATAATTTCCTTCGACCTACCCAAGGGTGGCGATTATACTTTGACCATCTATAATGTCGCAGGACAGGCTGTTGAAGAAATTAACAACTCTTCTCTTCCTGGTAAAGTTGTGTATGAATGGAACGCCACACGATATGCATCTGGAGTATATTTCTACAAAGTTGTCTCGGGAGAACATACTGCGACTAAGAAGATGATGCTTCTTAAGTAAGATTGTGTCCTCAAGATTTTTTTTACAAGCCCCGCTCTCCAGCGGGGTTTTTTTTATTTACCTTTTTTCGACGCCAATAAAGATTTAATTGAACCTGATTTGACGTTGTAAGTTATTATGTATATTTGATTTACACGATTTATATTGACATGAGCAAATGGTTGTGCTATTATGAGTGCTTGATTTGGTCATAAAAAAATTCGTAACATATTGAAAGACAAGGCTTTATATGCTCGGGGTTATCGGAAATAAGTTCTCCATCGGAAAAGAAACATACGAACCATTCTCAGCTGAATTACACTATTTTCGTATTGATAAGCGATACTGGTCTATCTGCTTTGAGCGAATAAAGAAGGCCGGATTCCGTATAATCTCGACAGCTGTGCCATGGAATATCCATCAAAGCGACAGCCGCGGAGTCGATTTTAACGGCTTTGATGACCCAAAGAAAGACCTCGTGGTTTTCCTTGAGTTAGCCCGAGAATTTGGTTTCAAAGTCATTTTGCGTCCCGGCCCATGGGTGGCAGGACAGGTCAAATTTGGGGGACTTCCCAAATTTATCTTCAACGACAGTAAAGTTTTAGCGAGAGACGCCGCTGGCGCCGAAGTAAAACTTCGCGATGATTTTGGGGTAGAGGGGGGCTCTTTGCCAAGTTACCTTCATCCTAATTTCCAGTTCTTTCTCCGCAATTACTTTAAGGCATTTATAGAGACGACCAAAAATTATGTCCATCCCCGCGGTCCTGTTTTCATGGTAGAACTTGATTATGAAACCTCTTTCGGGCGGAATCTTGATCCGGCCTCAGCCGATTACAATCCCGATGTTCTCGCCGCGCACTATCCCTCCTTTTTGGAGAAGAAATATCAGGATGTTAAGGTTCTGAATAACCTCTATAAAGAAAAGAATGCTGATTTCGAGCATGTTGACCCGCCTCGTAAGTTCACCGATTTGGAATCCAAAAATTATCCTAAAGTCCTCGATTGGTTTAGGTTCCGTGAATATATACTCAACACTTACCTGGAATCGCTTGAGGACATCTTCAAAACCTACACCGTTGAGCCGCTGATGTTCAGGTCACTTTATTTTCGTCCGGGCGATTTGATTCCCGCATTTAATCTTGTTCCCGTAGACCGCGCGCCGTTCCTCGGAAGCAATGTCTTCCCCGAAGGGAGTTATTTTGATCTGGTCAACAAGGCCCGCTTTCTCAAGGCCGAGTACGGCTTTGCCTTTGCCGCTTCATTCGCCTCTGGTCAGGCTGCCGAAGACCCCGAGCGGGAAGAAAGTATCGCTCCAATTTCGAATAATACGCGAAGATTTTATTATGCGAGCGGAATTGCGGCCGGGTTCAAGGGACTCAACCACTATATGTTTGTCAATCGCGATCACTGGCATGGCGCGCCTCTTAACAACGACGGAACGGTCACCGATGGCTTTGAGACCGCCAAGAATTTCAACACGACACTTTCAACCGTCGATTTCGATGAGATGGCTGCCGATCCCGAGATTGCCGTACTCGGGAACCGCTTATACTATTGGCTCCGTGAAGCCCCGTCGCCAAAAGAATTTCCCTACATTCAGAAGCTCCTGGATGATTCCACAGTCGGATTCTGCCGCGATCTGATGCGACTCAAGCTCACTTATGGCGTCCGCGAAAATCGCGACTACGAGTCGATGAAGAAATACAAAATGATCTTTGTCCCGACCACCGATGTCATGTCCGAGCGCGACCAGGAAGGGCTGGTGGAACTGTCCAAATCGGGTGTGATTCTTATGCTCTGCGGATTGATGCCGCGCTTCGATGAAGAGCTAAAGCCCTGCGCGGTCCTTTCGAATCATTTTCGAATCAAGACCGTACTGGACTACCATATCGGCACGGTCACTCATAAAAACGGCTCATTCCCGGCCTATGTCTATTCTTCGATTCGCTCGACCGATGAAGGTAAAGTCAAGAAAATCGCGACAGTGGATTCAAAAATTGTCGCTATCTGCTCATCCCGCTTTAAGGGATGTATGTATCTTTTTACATTCGATCTGGCTTCGGGCGGTAACCATCAAAAGCTTTCGTTTATCGAGTCCGTCCTTGCCGGGGAAGGGATTGTCTCGCCCTTTTCCTGCAGTGACCCATCGGTAGATGTTTCATTTCTGAAAAAAGAGGGCCAAGGACTGCTTACTATCGCTGTGCCGCCGCCGGGAGAACTCTCTGATGGTTTCGAAGGGAATCAAAAGGAGATTATTATCCGCGTCGATCTGAAAGCGGTCGGAATGAATACGCCAAATGTCAAACTGACCAACATTCTCGAAGGCGAAACGACCACGCCGATCAAGACGACCGCCAAAGACCTCAAGACCGGGTTGTCATTTATGATAAACTATCCTGATGGAGCGATATACCTGGTCGAAAAACGATAACTATCCACTCGGAGTTTTATTAATAATGCTTCGCCGCAGTTCAATTTTTTCTCTGCCATCGGCAGCGACACTGTTAGTTGCGGCGTTTCTTTTTGCCTGTCAAGGCGTTTCCGTCCGCAACCATTACTCGCATGGAGCGGTGGCATCGACGTCTCCAATAGCCTCCTCTGTTGGGCGAGAGATAATGGAAAGCGGCGGCAATGCATTTGATGCCGCGATTGCCGTCTCCTTTGCGCTGGCTGTCGTCTATCCCCAGGCCGGCAATATCGGCGGCGGAGGCTTTGCTGTTATTCGCGATGGGAAATCAGGAAATATCTCGACGCTGGATTTTCGCGAGACTGCCCCATTAACGGCATTCGAAACAATGTTCCTCGACTCAGCCGGCGATGTCATCGAAGGTCTTTCCACTTCAGGCGCAAAATCGGCCGGTGTGCCCGGGAGCGTCGCGGGACTGCATGGGCTATGGAAAAAACATGGAAGGCTTTCGTGGAGTGAACTCTTAGCCCCGGCAATCAAACTTGCCGATACAGGTTTTCTGGTCGATTCATTTTTAGTCCATGAACTGATCGAACAAAAAGATTCGTTGTCATTTTTTCCTGAGAGCAAAGAGATATTTTTTCCGACAGACAAAGCCCTCAAGACCGGCGAGCGGTTTGTTCAAAAAGATTTGTCGGCAACATTATCAGCGATAGCCGCGGAAGGTCCCGATGGTTTTTACCGCGGACGTGTGGCAGCGCTCATTGATTCCTCTATGCGCCGCCATGGCGGCGTAATCAGTGAGGAAGACCTTGCGAGGTACGCCCCGGTTTGGAGAGAGCCGACTCATATCAAGTTTGATTCGCTCGATATCTATACTATGGCTCCGCCGAGTTCGGGCGGCATTATTATCGGGCAAATTCTGAAACTAATTGAACCGTTCGAACTTTCCGGCTACCGTCCGCATTCATCGGAATATATTCATCTCTTCAGCGAAGCCTGTCGGCTCGCATTTGCCGACCGTGCGGAGCATTTGGGCGACCCGGAGTTTTACCGCGTTCCAAATGGACTTCTTGACTCCACATATTTGAACTCGCGAAGAAAACTAATCATACCCGAGCGCGCTGGCAACTCGGGGGAGATTTCCGCCGGTAGGCAAGAAGTTACGGAATCAGAACAAACAACTCACATTTCTGTATGTGACAGCGCGGGGAACATGGTCGCGCTGACGACCACAATAAATGGAAGTTTCGGTTCGCGTCTGGTTGTGGACGGCGCTGGATTTCTTCTCAATAACGAGATGGATGATTTTTCGATCAAGCCTGGCCATCCGAATATCTATGGGCTGGTTGGAGGAGAAGGGAACAAAGTCGAGCCGGGGAAACGAATGCTATCGTCGATGTCACCGACGCTTGTCCTAAAACATGGCAAGCCGTTTTTGATTCTTGGTTCATCGGGCGGTTCGAAAATTATCACGACTGTCGCACAGGCAATTATTGCCATCACTCGTTTCAGTATGGAAATCTCGGATGTCGCAAAACTTGGACGTTTCCACCATCAGTGGGTGCCGGATAAAATCTACTTGGAAGAGAAGACTTTTGATATGGATACAAAACAGACCTTGATTCGGTATGGTCATAATATAGAAGAACGCACTCGATATAGCGATCTACAGATAATTCACATAGAAGAAAACGGGATGATGACTGCGGCTTCGGATCCGCGCAATGGCGGACAGCCGGATGGATTTTAGGCAACGGGGTTGCCGAGAGAAGATGACAATTCGTCATTGCGGGGAGCGCCTTCTTAGGCTTGACCCTCTACGGCGGGTCCGCACGAATATTTTCGATATTGGTAGGTCGATACCTTCCCAGGTCTCGACGTCTTTAAGTCAACTGATTGAGACAATACTGGCTACCGGCCTTCGCCGGTACGACATTAACAAGTGAGTCGAAGCGAGGTGTCCCGCTTTGAGGGCAAATCCACTTCAATGTCATTCCGGCGCAGGCCGGAATCCAGGGTTAATAGATGTGCAGGCCATTTTTGGCCTGCACCACATTACTAGTAAGTCCGTCATTGCGATCCGCAGCGGCGGACTTCTTAAGTGAAACGTGGCAATCTCAAATTCTCTTTTCTTGACAGGTATGTCCGCCTTTGCGAACTGACGTCTTCCTATTCTGTTGCGCTTAACTGGCGGGTTCGCGGATCCACCACGGCGGACAAGCTTCCCCGCCCTACCTATATCGCTGTCTTTTTTGTGTTGGGCGGGGGTGCGCGACCGGGACGTCCCGCACGAAGACATTTACACCGCGATTTCACTTTAGATCTTCGTGCAGGCCGACTCTGGCCTGCACGAAAATCAATACTGGTTTCCTGCTTCCGCGGGAATGACATTATCGAGTCCTGTAGCGCGGGTCATTCTTATGCCCCGCGAGTCTTCATTCAGGGACTTCCAAGATCACACAACAAGCAGAGTGGTACAAAATTTTTACCGCGCGTCAGGGATGACCTGAGCCAGACCCATCAAACCGACGACTCACCGCCAGCAACTTTTGGCCGGCCGTGCTTAATCCCCAAAATAATTGCGCCCGCGCCGGCAATTGAAACCATAAGAAACAATAATTCGCCGATATAAGGCACTGAGAAGAGCGCGGTCAGGACGATCAAGCCGATAAGGAGCGAGGAATTGTTGAGTCTGGTCTGTGGGTTTTTCGTTTTCCTCAAAAGCAAAGTTCCAAGGACATACGCTGCGATTATTTCTCCCGAATAAAAAATAATAGCGCCCGACACTCCCGCAAAGCCGCTGATCGGAAGCATGAGTATGCCAACGATTAGCACAAGCGAGCCGATGACTGATGATTTCTCAAGCACAACGAAGCCGGTAATAAGCAAAACAATTGAGACGACGAGGACGACAAAAATCAGCATCAGGGCAATCAGTCCGACAAAGCCTGCGGCAAGAGAGACCACTGTGCGGTTCCGAAGCTGATTATATGATTCCACTGCGTACGGACGGAAAAGATATACAGCAATAAGCCCGAACAAGAATGCCGCGAGCAGGGCCGAGATTCTGAATATAAAGGTAGAGAGCGATGATTTTAGCTCGCCGTCGACCTTATCCGATTCCGAAGGCTGCCACTCAACAACACCGGCAACTGTGACTCCTGAATCAATGACCAGATTCTCTTTTTTCTCGCTTGTATAGCGGAAACTCCCGAGGATGACAGCGGGGGGGGAGATGCGAATTTTGTTTGCATGGATTTTTACATCCCCACCAACAAATCCACGTATATCAACTCTACTCGCGCGAATCAATACGCCACCCTTAATTGTCCCGGCAAGAACCACCTCTGTGCCGAAGAGAGTCACATCCCTCTGGACGACTGAACCGGTTTTGAAAGTCAAATCCTTCCCCATAGCTAAGGCTGAGCCTTCTATTGTTCCGGTCACGTTTAACTGTTGGGAGACGATAACACGCAGCGAACCCGATACAACACCGGCATGAGTGCATTCTTCTGAGATGATATTGGCGGAACGGACAACTCTTCCCGACAGGGTTGCCGAATTAGACATCAATATGGAAAAATCGCCGTTTATTACGCCATCGAGCTGGAGATTGCGACCGTAGGCATAGTAGTCGTCGTCTATATTTTGAAGATTGGTTATCTGAATTTCATCTTGTTTTTCAAATGTCGAAGCAGACAACGTCTGAGTGGAGGAAAATGGGAAAAGTAAAAGCAATAGAGAGGGCAGGAGCCGTCGCTTATATTTTCGGAGCTTCATCATCGTGCGCAACTTTTGTCGCATCCTTTCACCTGACAATACGTTCTGCTGATAGGTAAGTTGCCATACTCCCAGAAGAAAGACAATCAAAAAAAATACTTTCGGACGGGAGGTAAAAGTGATATACATCATAGAGCTTTTATGCGAGAAATAATATGATGAGTGGCAACAATCCAAAGAACGCTGAACCCTTTTTTTTGCGCAGGTCGTTTAGACTTATCTTCGCGTTTGTCTCCCTCTTTCTTGGGGCCTATCTGATTTATCGTGGCGTTGACAAAATAGAGAAAGCCGCTGAGATCCGTCATTGGCCCAATGTAAGCGGGACAGTACTCAGATCAAATGTCTTGGGTGTTCGCGCCTTTCATCCAAATGTCGTCTTTGAATATTATGTCGAGGGAGTAAGACATATTGACAGCACAAATTTCGACCCGGCAAGTTTTGGCGGTCGGAACGCAAAACGCAACACCGCTGAAGTTATCGTCAAAAGCTATCCCGCAGGACGGGAAATTACCGTGTATTATGATCCAGCCAATCCCAACCGGACGACTCTCCGCCCATACGCCGGATGGTCAGCCTATGGTATCCTCAGCTTCGGTGTTACTCTGGTCTTCATTGGAATTATTCTGGGCTACTTCTCTTTACGAAAGCGCACCCAACAAACTTCCAAGCCATCGGTTGCTGCCTCTGCCTAACACTTCAAGGTCATTGTTGCATCCGCAATCGCTTGAATTCTCTATTGATTCATTGCCGCAAATATGTTATTATTCGCCTGAAATAATTAGGTTTTAGAGCGTTTTTATGGCGATTCTGTAATATTCATCCTAAAGGATAGGTCGTATGCTTTCCGCCAAGTCATTCTTGTCAAAGATTGTATCGATTATGCTTGTCTCTTTTTTTGCATTGAATTGCGATAAAGATCGTTCTCCAACTATTCCGGCCGAGACTGACTTTTCTGATCCACTTGCAATCGAGCCGACAGCGGGGAGTTGGGGGACATGGGTGATTGAAAGCGGTTCAGCCTATCGCCCCGCCGACCCGGGAGAAGTTCCTGAAGCTGAATTGCAAAGCGTCCGCGATAATGCCGTCACCCGAACGGCAGCTATGATGACGAATATCGATTATTGGGATATGGGGACATCGCGCCGGTGGAATGAATATCTTCGCTCGCTTATCATCCAGTACTCAACCAATCCTCCACGCGCTTCACGCGCCCTGGCTCTTGTATCTGTTGCCGGCTACGACGCTCTTGTGGCGTCATGGGATGCCAAATATTCTTATCTCCGACTGCGGCCGTCGGCATTCAGCAATCCGGGTACGGTCTACGGGACTTCGCCAGTAAGCCCGTCGTTTGTTGCCGAGCGGACAGCAATCTCGGCGGCTGTTTCGGAAGTATTAAAATATCTCTATCCGGCAGCAGCCGATTCTATTGATGCACGGTATCAACGCGCCAAAGATGCCGACACCTATTCGGGCAACCATTTCCCGAGTGACATTGCGGCCGGCGAAGCAATCGGTTTGGCTGTCGCGGCTGAGGTTCTCAATTATGCGGCAACCGACAATTCAAATGCTATCTATAGTGGCACTCAGCTCAATGGCGCTGGTTATTGGGTACCGACCCCGCCTGCCAATAATCCGAACCCGCTGGAAAAGGGCTGTGGGCAATGGAAAACCTGGATTTTGCCAAATGGAGCCGCAATTCGTCCGGTAGCGCCGCCATCGTACGGGACGCCTGAGTTTGATGAACAACTCCGCGAAGTCTGGGAGACAAATCAAAATCTGACCGCAGGCCGTCTGGCTATTGCGCAGTTTTGGGCGGACGGCGCAGGCACGCAAACACCTCCCGGACACTGGAACGAGATAGCCCTTACTCTGGCTGAAAATGACAGCCTCAATGAGCCGCGGACCGCGCGAATGCTTGCCCTTTTGGGAACAGCCCAGGCCGATGCCTTTATTTCGTGTTGGGATTCAAAATATCTTTTCTGGTGCGTTCGCCCGATTACCGAAGTGCGGGCGGTGTATAACGCTGCCTGGCTTTCTCCAATAACTACTCCGCCTTTCCCAGCATATCCATCGGGGCACTCGACAACTTCGGGCGCGGCCTCAACGCTTTTGGGTTTTCTCTTTCCTGACGACGCAGTGTCTTTATCGACAATGGGTATCGAGGCGATGAATTCCCGGCTCTATGGCGGAATCCATTTTCCATTTGATAATCTTGTCGGCTTTTCGATGGGGTCGGCTATTGCGACACGGGCGATAAGAATTGCCCTCTCCGACGGCTGCCCCGCACACTGAGTGGGTCGTCTCTGTCAAGATCACATTGTTAGCGGTGTGATCGAAAAAAACGAAGCTAAACTTCCAGCACTGTCGTTGCGAGGAGTGCCTCTGGGGTCCGCCGTGGCGGATGGTAATCTCATATTCGTCTTCATCTTGTAGGTCAGTCCGCCTCGGCGGACTGACGTCTTAATCATCGGTGCGCGACAGAGACGTCCCGCACGAAGAATTAAGAAGTGCAGTCAGCCTTCTATTTTGTCATTCCAGTCCGCCAC